>Ga0207646_10000121_pt1 | contig 106299 bp, 91 predicted proteins | sample KBSK5502metaG_FD_184343 | JGI IMG/M metagenome (GOLD analysis project Ga0207646, IMG submission 184343) | Corn, switchgrass and miscanthus rhizosphere microbial communities from Kellogg Biological Station, Michigan, USA - KBS K5-50-2 metaG... | ecosystem: Host-associated > Plants > Roots >... | reverse complement strand
CAGGCGCCGCCGGCTCGCTGGCCATCGGCCTGGACGCCGGAGTCCTCGTCATCAGCCTGGACCCGTCTCTCCCAGGCCAGCACTCCCGGCCGTGAGCACCAGCGACCGCCCTCGCACATTCGCCGTGTAGCCCGCGCAACCGGCCCCGCCGGACCGTGATCGCCCCGGGAACACGGCGCGCGCTGTAACGGATGATCTGCGCCGGTCGACGGCATGTGAATCCGGCCGGGAACGGAAGGGCATATTCGGCGATCCGGCGCTGGCGGACGGCGTAGCCGACCGCATCCTAGGTCACTTTCTGTAGCCGGCGGTGCCCGCCGCTTGACGCGCGGGATCCGCCTTCGGTATGCGCTCCTTCCGGGCGCTCGGAGGGGGCGCTCGTGGCGCACCCGAACGGGGTGTTCTGGCTGCCATGTGCCACCGCGCAGGCTGTGCGTTCCCGGGACCTGCGGAGACTTGTGATAATGCTGATCTTGTTTCGCGCGGTTGCCTGGTGCCCGGGACCGCCGGGGACGGGCGCTACCGGGGTGGAGCGGATCGCGCAGGACAGCCTTCCCGGCCCGGCGGGGACACAATTGCCTGGTGAGCAATGTGCGGCGTATCCAGTTCGCGCTGCTGGCCGTGCTGGCGGTGGTGGCCGCTGGCAGCGCCGGCTACGTCGTGCTCGGATTCAGCCCGCTCGACGCCGTCTACCAGACGGTCACGACGGTTACCACGGTCGGGTTCCGCGAGGTCCATCCGCTGGGCACGGCGGGGAAGATCTTCACCATCGTGCTGATCATCGCTGGGGTTGGCACGGCACTGTACGCATTTAGCGTGGTCCTGGAATCGCTGGTGGAAGGTCATCTGCGCCAGCACTTCGAAAGGCGCCGGATGGAACGCGAGATAGCCCGGATGAGCGGGCACACTATCGTCTGCGGGTGGGGCCGGGTGGGCCGTGCGGTCGCCGGCTATCTGGCGGGGCAGGGTGCTGCGGTGGTGGTGGTCGACCTCGACCCGCAGCGCGTGGCGGAGGTCACCTATCCCGCGCTCACGGGCGATGTCACCGACGACGAGGTGCTGCGCAAGGCGGGCATCATGCGGGCCAGGGCGCTGGTCGCCGCGATCAACACCGACGCGGAGAACGTGTATGTGACGTTGTCTGCCCGGGCGCTGCGCCCTGACCTGATCATCATCGCCCGCGCCCGCACCGAGGCGTCGGAGCCGAAGCTGCTGCGGGCGGGCGCCACCCGGGTCGTGAACCCGCAGAGGATCGGCGGCCAGCGCATCGCGGCGGCGGCGTTGCAGCCGAATGTGGTGGAGTTCCTCGATGTCGTGATGCATGACGGGAGCCTGGAGTTCCGCCTGGAAGAGGTACCGGTACGTGACGGTTCCAGGCTTGCCGGGCGCACCCTGCAGGAAGCGAATATCGAGACCAGCGGCGCGCTGGTACTGGCACTGCGGGGCCGTGATAGGACTTTCCTGACAAATCCGCCGCTGCAAACCCCGGTCGACGCCGGCTACATACTGATCGCGATCGGCACCCAGCAGCAACTATCCGCCCTGCAAGACGCAGCCAACAAGGTCAAATGACCTGTGCCCGGACCGAATCCCTGCTGTGCAAGGCCGGGTCCGGCCCACGCAGCCGGCCGGCCACAGGCCCTTGAGCGAGGATCCGGCCTCGCCACCGAACGGTGCTTCGCCGACTGGTGACCGAGCGTGGCGAAGCCCCGGCACGGCAACCAGCGCGCGGACCCGCCGTTAGGAGCGATCAAGCGGCGGCTGACGTGCCCGCCCTGGGCCTGCGCAGAACGAGGTGATCTGCGTGCCTCCACGGTCCAGCAGGGCGCCGCCTCACCCGCTGCGCTACGCCACCGGCTGGACGCATCGGGCCAACTCAGACGTGATGACCTTCCGCTTCGTCCGCGGCGTGGTGCAGCACCCGACGGGACCAGCTCCGCCCACCGGCATCGGCGCGGCACCGAAATCACTGCTACCCCGTTGAGGGAGGCTGAGGCCCAGCCGTTTGCGCCTCCTCGAGAAAGAAGCGCTGCCGCGGCCGGGTCTCGCCTTCCACGGTCTCATCGGGCGGGCGGAGCGTGATACCCGACGCGAAGAATGCCTGCCGGGATTCCCACTTCGAGATCCCGACCAGGCAACCGCCGTCTTCTGTGAGGTAGGGCGGCTCAACGGCGACGCAGCCGGGCGTGCCGACAAGCACGTCGCGCATTTCGCGCATCGACTGCGCGAGAGTGTCACGCTGGCCTTCCTCGGGCCAGTGAAAGACCATGAAGATGAAGCTCATGCCTCCTCCTCTGCCCTTTCCAGGGTCGCAGACCGAGCTGGCGGTGCCCGCCGGCGCAGCGGTCGCCCGGCCGGCCGCGCCAGCCCGGCGTCCTGCCGGAGGGCAGGGCATGCAATGTCCCCATGCCGACGGCGCCGCCGGTGCCAGGCCGGTCGGAGGCCCAGTGCTTACCCGGCGTGGTGCCGGTGGTCTCGTAACCCTGCGTCACCATCGTCACTGGCGTCTCCGCGGCATCCCCGCGGTACGGGCCCCGGGTAAAGGCCCTGCGTTGCTGCGCTGGCCGCCCAGCTGAGGCTGTGCCTTAGCATGGAGGCATGCTCGCGCTGCTGATCTGGCTGGCGATCGGCGGGCTGATCATTGGCGGGCTGGGGCGCCTGCTCGTGCCCGGGCCGAACCCGATCGGGCTGATCCGGACCGCGCTGGTTGGCCTGGCCGGGTCGTTCCTGGGTGGGCTGGTCGCCCGGTACGCCATCGGGCTGCACTACCGCTACTCCCTGGTGGTGGGGTTCGTCCTCGCCGTGATCTTCGCCGCGATCATCGTGGCAGCGATCGATCGCGGCCGACCGGCCAGACGATAGGTGCTGGTCGCCGAGGATCGCCGCGAGCACGGCGGTGTGTCGTGGTCTCCCCGTCTGGCTGCCTCAGCGGCGGCCAGCCATGCCCGGGCAGCCTCGGCGAGGCGCAGCTGGGTCCCGGCGGACCGGGCTGCCTGGCCGATCAGGTCGGCGTCCTTGCGCGCGAACCGTCGCGGATAGTCAGACCTGGCTGTGGCTGGGGAGGCGTGGGCGGCGGGGCATGAGGAGACCGCCTGCGCCGAGCAGTTCACTCGCGGCCACGACCTCCCCTTCGCCGGGCGGTGCTCGGTTCACAGGTCGATGGTCATGCCGTCGTGGGCTGCGGGCAGCTCGGTGTCCGTGAGCCGGGCGAGCATGCCGGCGGACATGTGGGTGAGGACGATCCGCTGGGCGCGGATCTGGCCCAGGTGGGCGCGCAGGGTCTGGTAGTCCAGGTGGTAGCGGATCGGGCGGTCGTAGGTGTAGGCCTCGGTCGCGAACAGGTCGGCGCCGTCGGCCGCCTGGGTCAGGGCAGGTGTCCACTGGGTGTCGCCGGAGTAGCCGAAGCTGGCGCCGCCGAGGTCGATCCGCAGGGCCAGCGGCGGAGCACCGCTGGGATGCTCGACCTGCCAGCCGCGCACGGTCGCGGCGCCGAGGGCGGCCGGTGTGCCGTCCGGGACCAGTTCGGTCACCTCCACGGCAAACCGCCGCCGGGCATGGCTGGAGCCAGGGAAGAAGGCCTCCATCGCTTGGGCGAGCCGGCCACCAGTGCCGGGTGGCCCGGCGACCAGCAGCGGGGCGGTGCGGCGGGTGAACTGGCCGTCCAGGATGAGGAACGGCAGCCCGCCGAAATGATCGCCGTGCAGGTGGGTGAGCGCGACCGCGCGGATAGCAGCCGGGTCCAGTCCCTGGGATTTCAGCGCGGCCAAGGTGGTGGCACCGCAGTCGGCAAGCATGACCTGGCCGTCGCCGGCCAGGTGGATGCAGGTCTGCCAGCGCCCGCCGCTGCCGAACGCATCCCCGGTGCCCACGAACCGGACCCTCATGGCCTCATCATCGCCTGGCTGCCAGTCCCCGGGGGATTCGGCGATGAGCAGCCTAGCGCCGAGATCCGTCTCGGCCAGCGTGGTGATCTCGTGGTTGCGCTCGGCCCACCGGCCGGTGCGCAGGTCGTCGCCGAGTGGCGGATGGTGCGCTGCGTGGCGGCGGGCCCGACCCGGGCCCACACCGAGGTGGCGTGGCGCACCTGGGGCCGCAGGTAGGCGTGCGGGCGGCGCCAGTAGGCGTGGAAGAACCCGTCGGCACAATCCCAGGGGATGGGCACCGGCTCGACACGGGCGCTGATCGCCGCGGCCCGTTCCGCCAGCGCGGGCACACCCTCGGCGAGCCGGGCGAACTCGGGCAGGTAGTCGCGGGTCAGCCAGCACCGGCCCGGGTCGGCGGTGTCGAACTGGAACACCACCACCCGGCGGGCCACCCTGCGCATCTCACCCAACCCGGCGATCGGGTCGGCCCAGTGGTGATCGGACAGCACGCTCATCGCCGCGCCGGAACACCGATCCGGAAACGGCAGCCGCTCCGCGATGGCGGCCACGCACCGGGCCGCGCCCGGTGGCCGCTGGGACCGCATCACCACCGACGGCTCCACAGCGACCACGTGGCGGTCTGGCGGCTCATGGGAGCCGGTGCCCGCGCCCACGTTCACCACGCCGCGCGCATCGCCGAGGGCGGCCCAGATCCGCGCGGCGATCCGCGGATCGGTGCGCCGCCCCGCGCCATGCCCGTGCCCGATCACCTCATATAGCGAGCCGCTCAACGCGCCAGCCCTTCGCGGTTTGCGCTGCCCTGGCCGGCGGTCAGCTGTTTCCGGCCGGCTGGTAGGCGAACTGGCCGTCCGGCATGGCAAACGGCGGTGAGGTTGCCGAGACATACACCAGCGTGCCTAGGCCTGGGTTGCGGATCGCGTGGCCGGTGCCGGGCGGCACGAACACCATCGTCCCGGCCTGCACCTCCTGCTCCTCATCGCCGACGATCATCTGGCCGCGCCCGGCCACGATCACATACACCTGCTCGCGGCCCGGGTGGGCGTGTACCGGCTGCTGGCTGCCCGGTTCTGCTTCCACCCAGGTGACCGCGAGGTTGGCCGAGCCGAACTGGCCCGGGGCGAGCAGCAGGTACGATACCTGCCCGCCGCCGCGCTGGTTGCGCGGGCTGTTGGCGATCGTTTGTGTGAACACCGTAGGTACCTGCCTCCCGGTAACGCCAGCACGGGGACTAGCGGGCTGGTGGGTCATGCCGGCCTGGCCGACGTTCCTGGGCCCCGCGGCCGGAGCGGGACCGGCGCTGCCGGTAGGCGGTGGCGCGGGCCTGGCCGCCACACGCGCTGCTGGAGCACCACCGCCGCCGGCCCGGCCGGCTGGAGTCGACGAACAGCAGCCCGCACCGACTGGAGGCGCATTCGCGGATCCGGTGCCGGGCCGGGCCGGTGAACAAGTCGATGGCGTCGCGGGCCACCACGCTCAGGGCGGCGGCCTCGGCCCCGGAGTGCGGCGCCTGCCAGGACAGCCTGGCGCCGCGCAGCACCGGGATCAGAGGCGGGGCAGCCGCCGCCGCGTTGATGATCTGCTCGTCGCCAGGATCTGGGGCACGGCGGGCGATCAGCGCCATGGTGGCCCGGTAGACCGCCTCCCGCAAGATGTGGGCCTGCGCCAGCCCCACCAGGGTTACTTCGATGCGCCCGCCGGTGACACCGGCCTGCTCAAACCAGCGGGCCAGGTCCTCAGGGGTGCGCAGCCGCTCGAAGCCCCGCCGCCACCGCTCGCCCACGGTGGCGCACAGGTTAAGACAGAACCGCCCGGACAGGAACCGGAAGGCCAGCTCGTCAGCGGCCAGCTCACCAGCGGGTGTTGCCATGGTCACGACCTCACGAGATACTCGTCACGAGTATAACTAGTGACGAACGGGGCTTGCTCATGACGTCCGCGGACCATGCCCAGGCCAGCCACTTCCTGCGTGCCCACGGCGCTGCCACGCTTTCCCATCCCGGCGGCACCCTGCTGCGCACCTTCGCCGCGTCGCCGGCCTGCTGGCCGCCTGGGACGCCGGCCCGGCCCTGCAGGCCGCAGGCCTGTGCCACGCCTGCTACGGCACCGACGGCTACGGCCAGGCACTGCTCGGGGCTGGCGAGCGGGCCAGCCTGGCCGCGGTCATCGGGGCAGAGGCCGAGTCGCTGGTATACCTGTACGGCAGCTGCGACCGCGCCGCGGTCTACCCCCGGCTCGGCGATCACCGCCCAGTGGTGTTCCGCGACCGGTTCACCGGCCGGGCCTGCACACCCCCAGAGCAGCAAGTCCGTGCCTTCGCCGAGCTGACCGCGGCCAACGAACTCGACGTGATCCGGCACAGCCCGGAGCTAGCCGCCAGGCACGGGCCCAGCCTGGTGAAGCTCATCAGCCGCATCCGCTTCCGCCTGTCGGACGCCGCCTGGCAAGCCTGGGCGGGCATCGAGCCGGCTGGCGATCCAGCCTGACGCCGAAACACGCCCCAGCCAGCCACCCCGGAAATGCCGACCCGGACCAGGAGGGCTCCCAGCGCGGCTGACGCCACCGCACAGATTGCACCCCCACAGACGGATGATCTGCATGCGCTCACCTGCCCCCGGACGCAGCCCTCGGTCGGCGCCATCCGGCGCTCGGCTACCGCACCGGCCAGGCAGCATTCGTCACGGTAGGTGGATCGCCGCTGGGCTCGGGCCAAGGCGCGCATCGCCGCCGATCTGCGCGGCGGTGCGCGGTCTCAGCATCGGGGCCATGCCGCGCCCGAATAGATGTTCTGGCGGTGTTGTGGCCCGTCGGCCAGGGTGGAGATTACCGTCCGGAGATCGCGCCTTTTGCGTACCCGATTCTCAAGGCTAAGGGCGAACAGTAAGGGTGCACGCGGCCCGAAGGCCGGCTCCGTGATGCCGCCGAGCGCGCGCCTGCGGTGTGGCGTGACTGCCGCGCTGCGCGCGGGGGCCGGTCCCGCCTTTGACCGCCGGCTGGCTGTGCCCTCGGACTGGGTTAGCCTCCTGCCGGCGGAGTTGGAGGGGCGAAAAGACACGGGGAGGCCACACGTGGTAGCCGACGATGGCCGTGGCGGGACATCATCGAGACGGAGGAGGGCGTGCTGACGATTCTTATGAGAAGGTTCGTGGCGCCGCGAAGGGCGGTGATGTCGCGAGCGGGCCCGCGTCCGTGTGTTTGCTGGCGTGGCGGGGGCCGGCTGCCGCTGCCTGGCCCCGGTACTGCGGCGGCCGCCGCTGGTGGCCCGGTCGGCGGGTGGGTCGGTGACTGTGTCGCATGGCGTGGTGGTGCGGCACGGATGTTTCGCGGCGGCACCGGGATGGTGCTGCCGGAAGGTTCGGCGGGCATCGCCCCATGCTCGGGTCAGGTTCGTGCCAGGGGCGCCCACGTCAGGTGCCTGCGTGCTGGATGGAACCTCAGCAGGGGTAATGGCGTGGGTCTGGGGATGGCCGGCCCAGTGACCGGCGCGGTGCTCATCGTAGGTGGGTGAGCGGGATGCGTGTGCTCGTCATCGAGGATCACGAGGAGTTGGCCGGCGTGCTGGCCCGGGGGTTGCGCCGGGACGGGATGGCGGTCGATGTGGCTTTGGACGGCGGTGAGGGCTGGTTCAAGCTGGGGGTGTCCGACTATGACGTGGTGGTCCTGGATCGTGACCTGCCGGTGCTGCATGGGGATGAGCTGTGCCGCCGGTTGCGTGCTCAGGGTGCGGGGACCCGGGTGCTGATGCTCACCGCGGCGGGCGGGCCACGCCGGGCCGCGGAGGGCCTGGGGCTGGGCGCAGACGACTATCTTGCCAAGCCGTTCGATTTCGTCGAGCTGATCGCGAGGGTGCGGGCGCTGGCCCGCCGCCCGGCGGCGACCCGGGCGCCGGTGCTTCAGGCGGCCGGGATCCGCCTCGATCCGGCTGACCTGTCGGCGAGCCGGTTCGGCCGGACGCTGGAGCTGGCGCGTAAGGAGTTCGGCGTGCTGGAGGTGCTGCTGGCCGCCGGGGGCCGCGTGGTCAGCGCCGAGGAACTGCTCGAGAAGGTGTGGGACGAGAACGCGGATCTGTTCACCACGGCGGTGCGCACCACGATCAAGAAGCTGCGCCACAAGTTGGGTGACCCGGACCCCATCGAGACCCTGATCGGGTCCGGCTACCGGATCGCGCGGTGAGCCTTCCGTTCCGGCTGACCGTCCGCGGCCGGCTGGCGCTGCTGCTCGCGACCCTGGTGGTGCTGACCGGGGTGGTGCTGCTGGCGGTGAACGCCGGGCTCGTAGCCGCCAGCGTCATCAACGTGATAAATACGATGCGGCCGCCGGCGGGGTTTCCTCAGTCCGGCAGCCAGTCCGAGCACGTCGCGTCCAGGAGCTTCTCGATTTTCCTGGTGCAGGACGCCGTCGTGCTGGCCGTTCTGGTCGTGGTCGCGGGCGCGGTGGCCTGGCTGGTGGCGGGGCGGATGCTGCGGCCGCTGCGGCAGATCACCGAGACGGCGAGGCGGATCACCGGCGAGGACCTGCACGAGCGGCTCGCGCTGGGCGGGCCGCCGGATGAGCTCACCGAGCTCGGCGATACCTTCGACGCGATGCTGGCCCGGCTGGAGACCGCCTTTGCCGGCCAGCAGTTGTTCGCCGCGAACGCGGCGCACGAGCTGCGCACCCCGCTGGCCGTGATGCGCGCCGAACTCGACCTGCTGCTCACCGGCCCCGAGCCGTCACCGGCGGAGGCGCGGGAGGCCGCGGCGAGGCTGCGGCGCACGGTGCTCAGCTCGGAGCGGCTCCTGGAGCGGCTGCTGACTCTCACCCGCGCGATGCTTACGCCGGGGGACCGGGAGCCGGTGCCGCTCGATCAGATCACGCGCCGGGAACTCGCCGGAGTGGATGAGGCGGCTCGCACCAAGGGCCTGGTGATCCGTCCCGGGCTGCGGGAGGCACCCGCCTACGGCGACCCGTGGCTGCTCGGCGAGCTGGTCGGCAACCTGCTGGGCAACGCCGTGAAGTACAACCGGCCGCGTGGCTGGATCGCCGTGGACACCCGCACGGACGGGGACCACGTGGTGCTGGAGGTCTCCAACAGCGGGCAGCCGATCGCCGAGGCCGACCTGGCCGGGCTGCTCGAGCCGTTCCGCCGCGCCGGACAGCAGCGGACCGGGAGCAGCTCTGGCCTCGGCCTGTCGATCGTGCGGGCCGTTGTCGCCGCTCACGGCGGCGAGCTCAGCCTCAGCGCCCTCGCCGACGGCGGCCTCACCGTGCGGGTGAGCCTGCCCGCCGCCCTGGCCGGCCGCGACCTCAGCCTCACCCAGTGACGCCCGACCGGCGGGTCCGGGCCGCCTGGGGGCAGGCCAGCCGGCTACGCGAACCCTAGCTCCGCTGTGAGGCGGCGCGGCCACAGGCCGCCGGCGCGGCACGCCGCCGACCGGTCCGCCCTGGCGCGTGCCGCGCGCTGCCGCGGCCGCACCACGCCCCATGGCACGGGGCCGCCATCAGCGGCTGGCAGGACACAAAGACGCCACACGCGGTCGGCGACCATGACAGCTAACGGCGCCCATAGGCCGGGCGCATTACCGCGAAAAGCCAGGAGGAGACATGAGAGACAGTGCCAGCCGCGCCCGGGACCGGGCCGGGAACCGGGGAAGACGGCTGCGACGGGGCGCCGCCATCGCGGCCGTTGCCGCCGCGGTGGCGATCACCGCCGCGGCCTGCAGCGCGTTGCCCGGCTCACCCAACGGGTCAGTGAAATACCAGGAAGCCCTCGCCTTCGCCCGGTGCATGCGGGCGCACGGCGTGCCCAACTTCCCCGACCCGGGCAGCAACGGGCAGCTCAACGGGACCGGGATTGACAGGAACTCACCGCGGGTGCGGTCCGCGGCGGATGCTTGCCAGTCGGTGCTGCCGGGCGGGAATCCGGCTGCCCAGCTGGCCCAGGCCGGGACGCAGGCGGTGGGATTCTCCCGGTGCATGCGCGCGCACGGGATACTCAACTTCCCCGACCCCTCCGTGAAGTCCAACGGCAGCGGCGTCTCGTCCACGATCAGGATGAAGGCCGGGACCGGCGGGATCGATCCCCATTCACCGCAGTTCCAGGCGGCGCAGCATGCGTGCAGCTCGATCCTGCACGCGCCTCACGGTGGTTCCGGCGGGAACTCCCAGAGCAGGAGCGGGGGGTGAGGACCGGTGCGGCCGCGGCCACCGGGGGGCGGGGCCGCACGGTGACCGCGGGCACCGGCGAGCCCGGGGCGGACCCGGGCGGGCCCGGGGCTCCGGCCGGGACTGCGGCCGGCCGGCCACACCGCCGCCGCTGGCGGGTGGCCGCTGGTGTCGTGGCGGTCGTGGTGGTGGCCGCAGCGGTAGCCGGGGTGCTGTATTCCTCCGGTGGCAGTGGCCCGGGCGGGAGCAGGGGCGGCGGCGCCGCCCCGGTGCTGGGCACCGTCACCCGGGGGACGCTGACGTCGCAAACCGCTGTGGGTGCCACCTTGGGATACGCGGGCTCCTACAGCGTGATCAACCAGGCTCAGGGCACATACACGGCGGTGCCGGCGGCGGGCCGGGTGGCCGGCCAGGGCCAGGTGCTGTACCGCGTGGACGGCGCCCCGGTGGTGCTGCTGTATGGGCGCGTTCCCGCCTACCGGTCCCTGTCGGCGGGGATGACCGGGACCGACGTGCGCCAGCTCAACCGCGATCTGGTGACGCTGGGATATGCCACCCGGGCGGAGCTTGGCCCCTCATCCGGTTACTTCAGCCTGGGAACCGCTTACGCGCTGGAGAGGCTGCAGGCGCGCCTGCGGGTGACCCAGACCGGCAGCCTGGGCCTGGGCCAGGCGGTGTTCTTGCCCTCGGCGGTGCGGATCACCGCCGACACGGCCACCCTCGGCGGCCCGGCCGCCCCTGGCTCCCCGGTACTGACGGCGACCTCCACCACGCCGCAGGTCACGATCGCCCTAGACCCGGCGTTGCAGGCGCAGGTAAAGCCCGGCAACACGGTGACGGTCACATTGCCCGACCAGCACACGACTCCCGGGGTCGTCACGACGGTGGGCACGGTTGCCAGCTCAGGATCGAGGGGCGCCGGCTCGGGGCCGACCGTGCCGGTGGATGTCGCCCTGGCGCACCCGAAGGCGGCCGGTGGCCTGGACCAGGCGCCGGTGCAGGTATCGATCACCACCGCCGAGGCCAAGAACGTCCTGGCCGTGCCAGTGACCGCGCTGCTGGCCACCACCAGCGGCTACCAGGTCCAGGTCGCCGCCCCGGCCGGGCACTACCGGTTCGTGCCGGTCAGCGTGGGGCTGTTCGACAACGCCGCCGGGCTGGTGCAAGTGAGCGGCTCGGGGCTGCAGGCTGGGCAGAAGGTCGTGGAGGCACAGTCGTGAGCAGCCACGCCCCCGATGGCCTGCTGGCCGGCCCGGCCGCCGGGGCCAGCCACGGGTGGCCGGTCCTCTCGGTGGAGCAGGCGAGCAAGACCTACCCCGGCCAGCCACCGGTCGCGGCGCTGCGGCAGGTGACCCTGACCATCCACCGGGGCGAACTGGCCGCCGTCGTCGGCCCGTCCGGCTCCGGCAAGTCGACGCTGCTGCACGTGATGGGAACCCTCGACCGGCCCAGCACCGGGACCGTCCGCATCACCGGCATGGACGCGGCACAGATGCCCGACCAGGAACTGGCCTGGCTGCGGGCGACCCGGATCGGCTTTGTGTTCCAGCACCCCTTCCTCGCCGAGCACGCCACCGCGCTCGACAACGTGGCCGACGGGCTGCTCTACGCCGGGGTCCGGCTGGCCCAGCGGCGCCAGCTGGCAGCCCGGGCGCTGCACCGGGTAGGGCTCGCCCACCGGGCCAGCGCCCGCCCCACCCAGCTGTCGGGCGGGGAACGCCAGCGGGTGGGGATCGCCCGCGCCCTGGCCGGCCGGCCGGCGATCGTGCTTGCCGACGAGCCCACCGGCAACCTCGACAGCGCCACCGGGCAGTCCATCCTGGCCCTGCTCACCGAACTGAACGCCGACGGCGCCGCGATCGTCATCGTCACCCACGACCAGCACATCGCCGCCGGCATGCCCCGGCGCATCGAGATGCTCGACGGCCGGATCCGCACCGACACCGGACCGGCCACCGCCGCCACGCCCAGGCCCCGCCGCCCCCGGCGGCAGCGATGACGAAAGGACAGCGCCCCGGTGACCACCAGCCCGCTGACCGCCCCCCGCCGGATGACCCCCGCCGACCTCGCCCGGGTCGCCAGCGTGGGGCTGCGCACCCGCAAGCTCCGCGCCAGCCTGTCGGCGCTCGGGATCGCCATCGGCGTCGCCGCCATCGTCGCCGTGCTCGGCCTGTCCTCCTCCGCCGAGGCCGGGCTGCGCGCCAAGATCGCCGCGCTCGGCACCAACCTGCTCACGGTCACCAACGGCCAGACCCTGTTCGGCCAGACCGCCGAACTCCCCAAGGCCGCGCCCGCCATGATCGCCCGGATCAGCGGGGTCACCGCCGTCCAGGACACCGGCACCGTGAACAACGTCAACGCCTACCGCAGCCCGCTCATCCCCGCCATCGAAACCAACGCCCTGACCGTCCAGGCGGCCAGCCTCGGCCTGCCGCACGCGCTGGGCACCAGCATCGCCGCCGGCAGCTACCTGAACGCGGCCACCGCCACCGAACCCGTCGCCGTCCTGGGCGCCGCCGCCGCCCAAGACCTCGGAATCAACCGCATCACCGGCGGCGAGCGGATCTGGCTCGGCGGGCAATGGTTCTACGTCGCCGGCATCCTGCGCCCAGCGGCGCTCGCGTCCGATATCGACATCTCGGTGCTCGTCGGGTTCCCCGCAGCCGAGCGCTACCTGCACTTCGACGGGCACCCCTCCACCATCTACGTCCGCTCCGCCACCAGCCAGGTCACCAGCGTCGACAACCTCCTCGCCGCCACCGCCAACCCCCAGAACCCCAACCAGGTCACCGTCGGCCAGCCCTCCGCGGCCCTGACCGCCCAGCTCGACGCCAACTCCGCCTTCAACAGCCTGTTCTTCGGCCTCGGCGCCGTGGCCCTGCTCGTCGGCGCGGTCGGGGTGGCCAACATCATGGTGATCTCGGTCCTCGAACGCCGCTCCGAGATCGGCCTGCGCCGCGCCCTGGGCGCCACCAAAGGCCACATCCGCACCCAGTTCCTGGCCGAATCCATCCTCCTCACCCTCACCGGCGGCCTGGCCGGCGTGCTCGCCGGCGCCGCCGCCACCGCCATCTACGCCCACGCCAAACACCAGCAGGCCGTCATCCCCACCCTCGCCTGGGCCGGAGGCATCGCCGCCGCCATCGGAATCGGCTCCCTCGCCGGCCTGCTCCCCGCCCTGCGCGCCGCCCGCATGTCACCCACCCAGGCGCTCTGGTCGCTGTGAAGCCTCCCAATCCTGCAGCCAGCCAGCACCTCCCGACGCGCCAACCCGCAGGCGTCGGCACATCGATGACGTTGCAGCGGGTTGACCGCGACCTCACCCAGGAACCCCCCGCCGGCATCAGCCTCCACCACAGGCCCGCCGGCCGAACGCCGGCGCCGACTCGCTCACCCGCCCGGCCCACCATGGCCGGCGCTGCCACACCGCCGGCGCGGCCGCTTGGCTCTCGCCGCAGCTCATTCCCTTCGGCCCCGCGAGGCATCGATCAAGGAGACACGCATGCAACGATGGCTATTAGGCCGCGGGAGGCGCCCCGCCTTCCACCGTTTCACCGACCGGGCGCGCAGGGTGGTGGTCCTGGCCCAGGACGAGGCCAGGAGGCTGGATCACAACTACGTCGGCACCGAGCACATCCTGCTCGGCCTGCTCGCCGAAAGCGGGGGCGTAGCGGCCAAATCGCTGCAGACGCTGGGGATCAGCCTGCAGGCCGTGCGGCAGGAGGTCGAGCAGATCATCGGCCGGGGCCAGCAGAAACCCTCCCGGCACATCCCCCTGACGCCGCGCGCCAAGAAGGTCCTCGAGCTGTCACTGCGCGAGGCGCTGCGGCTCGGCCACAACTACATCGGCACCGAGCACATCCTGCTCGGCCTGATCCGCGAGGGTGGTGGCGTGGCCGCCCAGGTGCTGACCCGGCTCGGCGCCGAGCACGACCGGGTCCGCGCCGCGATCCTCCAGCTGCTGGCCGGCCACCAGAGCGGACGCAGTGAACCCGCGCCGCCCGCGCTCCCCGACTACGACGAGAAGATCACCGCGGCGAGGCAGCAGAAAGACGCCGCGCTCGACGCCGGGGACCTCGACCGCGCCGCCGCACTCCGCGAAGAGGAACGGCGGCTGCTCGAGGAGCAGGCCCGGCGGCTGGAGGAATGGTCATCAGGCGTCGACGTCGCCGCGCTGGCCCAGGAGGTCGGGCAGCTGCGCCAGGAGGTCGCCCGACTGCGCAACCTCCTGCTCCGGCACAACATCCAACCCGACGAAGGCCAGCAGCAGACTCCCTAAGCCCAGCACCGAGGCGGATAGTGGACGCACTCCCGGGAGTGATCGTGCTTTAGTTGCAATCTCGGGAAGCCGAGGCAGCCGCGCGTGTAACCGCTGGTTATCTCAAGTCGGTTTCGAGTGTCTACGATGTAGCTGGATGGGCCTTTAAGCTGCGTCGTAGACACGTTATCTTAAGTGGTGTATACGACGCAGCGGGAGCTGTGTCACCCGCGTGACTTGCGTCTATCCCCTTGTTGCTGCTGCTTTTGAGTTCTGAGCCTGGCCGGGAAGCTCACGTCAGCGACATGTATACGACGCAAAACCTGCGTTCCACCTGGGCTTTTCCAAAATGGACTTAAGATAACCGCCGATCTGCTGTGTGTCCTGAAAGGGGAGTGAGGCGATGTAGAAGGTCGCCGGCATGAACCGTGCTGTGCCAGTGATGGAGGTTTGGCCCTCCGGGCTCGCCAATGCAGGTGGGGAGCCCAAACCACCGCAAGCTGCGCCGGTTAAGAGCCGGGGTGGTGAGCGTTGCGGGGAAAAGGCCCGCTGTCAGCGGGTCAGGTGGGCGGCGAGAAGACGAACGTGTGTGAACCACTGCTGACGCATGGATAGGCGGAACGATGGCATCGAAACCGGGGGAGCGCAGAACTCCCGGGGCAAAGGCGCGCGCGGGCGTGCCCTCAGCCAGGGGGCGGCCTGCGTGCTGCCCTGGCGGTGCCCGGTGTAGAGGTGGCGTGAGCTGGCGGCAGGCGCTGGCAGGGAACAGGAGAACCTGTCGCCCCGGTACCGGTGGCCAGGGGACATGGGTGAAGTTGCCCACCTGGCTGCGAGAGGGAGGGCCGCAAGCGGCGGACACCGCGAGCGGCAGAGTACCGAGGCGGGGCACCGGGGCGGGACGGCCCGTAGTAGTGGGGAAGGTCCTGTAATGGGGCTGGAGCGAAGGGGCCGTGCAGACCGGGGTCAGCTCGGGGCCAACCCGCCAGGGGAGGAGCCCAAGGCCAGGCCCGGGCCGGAAGTGAAGCCGTTTGAGATCGGTAAGCGCCTCATCGTTGAGGCGTGGGAGAAGGTCCGGGCCCATAAGGGTGCGCCGGGCGTGGACGCGGTCGGCATCGGCCTGTTCGAGGAGCAGCTGAAAGACAATCTGTACAAGCTGTGGAACAGGATGAGTTCGGGGAGCTATTTCCCCGGGCCGGTGCGGGGCGTGGAGATACCGAAAGATCATGGGGAAGGCGTGCGCTTGCCCGGGGTGCCCACCACGGCCGACCGGGTCGCGCAAACGGCGGCGGCCATGCTGCTGGAAAACAAACTGGAGCCGGTCTTCCACCGCGACAGCTACGGATACCGTCCTGGGCGCAGCGCCCATGATGCCCTGGCCGTATGCCGCCAGCCGTGCTGGAAGCAGGACTGGGTACTGGACATTGATATCCGGGCCTTTTTCGACTCCGTTCCGCATTCCCTGTTGCTGAAAGCGGTAGCTCACCACGCCAGCGAGCGATGGGTCCTGCGGTACATCTCCCGGTGGCTTGTCGCACCGATGCAGATGCCGGACGGGACCATTATCGCGCGGGAGAAGGGAACCCCGCAGGGTTCCCCGATTTCGCCTATCCTGGCCAACCTGTTCATGCACTATGCGTTCGACACGTGGATGGACCGGGAGTTCCCGGGCTGCCCGTTCGAGCGCTACGCGGACGACATCGCTGCGCACTGCGGCACCGAGGACCAGGCCCGGAAACTGCGGGCCGCCATCGCTGACCGGGCTCGGGGCCCTGGGCCTGGAGCTGCACCCCGTGAAGACGAAGATCGTGTACTGCAAGGATGCGAACCGCCCGGGCAGCTTCGAGCACACCAGCTTCGACTTCCTCGGCTACACCTTCCGGGGCCGCCTTGCCAAGGGCCCGAGAGGCTATTTCACCGGCTTCTCCCCGGCCATCAGCAACAAGGCGAGAAAAGCGAAAGGCCGCCAGATCAGGGCCTGGCACCTGGGCCGCCGCAGTGGCACGGACCTATCCGGCCTCGCCCAGGCGATCAACCCCCAAGTGCGGGGCTGGATCAACTATTACGGAGCCTTCTACCGCTCCGAGTTGCGCTTCCTCGCATGGCGCATCAACGAGCACCTCGCCCGCTGGGCCATGCACAAGTTCAAACGGTTCCGCGGCAAGTACGCCAAAGCGATGACCTGGCTGCGAAAGGTCTACCAGTACCAGCCTCGCCTGTTCGCCCACTGGCAGCTTGTCGCGTTCACCACCGGCCGGACTGTGGGGGCCGGATGACAGGAGACTGTCACGTCCGGTCCTGCGAGCGGCGGGGGGTGAGACTCCCCCCGCCGACTCACCCGAGTTCGACGGGAGTGGGATGCTGCCGGCTGGCTGCGCAGAACGAGGTTTCTGTCGCTCCGGTGAGCCGGCGCGAGTGTTCAGGCGTCCCACCGCAGACCAGGTCGTGCGCACCCGCCGGGCCGGGTTCGCGGAAGACCGGGGCACGCTATGCGTTGCGACGATCAGGGAGATGATCACCAGGACTACGGCGGCCGTAAGTACCAGGACTACACCAGCGACACGCACGAGGACCACGTCCTGGCGTGCCTTTCGCTGCTGGTCCTTCAGCGGGAGCCTGGGTCTGGGCGGGTAATAGCCAGGGGGAGGATCGTGCAGGTAGATACCCCTGCGTCCGGGCCCGGCAGGTTCGACTACGAGCCTCACGAACTAATCTTTCGAATTGGGAAAACTACTGCTACACGCTCACGGCCACGGGGACGAGGCCGACACCGACACTGATCCGAGTCGCCTGGCCTTGATTGAGTGCCCCGGTATCTGGTCCCCGCCTCCGTCTAGCAGGAACCGAGCTACCACATCCTGAACTGCAAAAGATGCCACCCGGTGGTCTGGCCTGGGCATGTATCGGGCGTCGGTCGTCGGCGAACGCTTCACGAGCAGACGACTGATCACCACGTCCTGAACAGACCTGACGTGGCACTGTGAGCTGATCTGGGCGCGTATCGGGCGTGATCAGACATCGGGCACCTGACCCTCTCCTCACCATCTAGGTGCAAAGCGGTCGATAGGGGTCATTGACCCAGATCAGAGGACTATCACGGTCACATAGAGTCGATGTCGTGCGGTGCGGTTGCTGCACTTTACTGGTGCACTCCCGGAGAGTTGTTGACACTTAATCGTCAACAGGCATGACGAGAATGAGGTGGACGCGCCTGTGGCTGCTAACGATCCTTAACGGCGGGGGTTACAGAAGGGTGTGAGGTTCAGGCGGGTGTTCGCTACGGTTCAGTCATGGAGCCTGGACGACTTCAGATCACGTTCGACTGCCTGGATCCGGCGCGAGTGGGAACGTTCTGGGCCGCCGCTCTCGCGTATCCGACGCCGGATGTCGAAGGATGGCACAACTTCCTCCGGTCACAGGGCCGGTCCGAGGAGGATCTCAACGCCAGCTTCGCCATCGAAGATCCCGCCGGGGTGCGGCCCAGGATGTTCTTCCAGCGGGTTCGTGAGCCGAAGTCGGTCAAGAACCGGGTTCACCTCGATCTCGCTGCCCCTGCCGCCGACAGCTCGGATCGCGCCGAAGAGATCGACGCCTTTGTGGAGCGGCTGACAGCGCTCGGTGCGCATAGGGTTCGCGCGGTTAACGAAGACGGCTACTTCGTGGTCATGGCGGATCCCGAAGGCAACGAGTTCTGCGTCGACTAGTTAGTGCCTGAGCCTGCGGCCTGCCGGTTCAGTGCGGGATGTCGCCGATGTGAGGCAGTTCTGGCTCGACCGGTTCAGGCGGTTTGACGACCGGCTCATTAGGCGCCCCAGGCGGTTTGGCGAGCCTGCAAATGCTGTCACACGGACCCGTTCCTTCCTGCGTGTACCGGGTCGCGTTGGTCAGGTCAACAGCGGCGACCGCTGGTGGTTCGCCCCGTATGGCCGTCAGCACGTTAGTCACGTCTTGGCTTTGGGGGGTCGCGCGATTCAGCTCTGCGAACGCCGCCTTCTCAAGCCGCGCCGCGTCCGGGACGACGATCTCACCGGCGGGCGGCGGGACGACACGCCAGCGGATTTTCCGGTACCAGGCGGCGACAATGTCCTTGAGCGGGCTCTCCTCGATCAGCCCGCGGAGGTATTCCCGCACGATCTGCACCACCTCGTGGTCGCTGACATTGGGGATGGAGATGGTGCTAGCGACGGCGACCGCCAGGTATTCCCCGATCTTCTCAGCCCGTTTCGCGATGGCGTCGCCTTCCTGCTCCACCGCATTGATCCTGCCGAGAGCTTCGTCCAGGCTGGGCGCGTTGTCCCCCGCGGCTTCCGCGGTCTCAGGCGGGGGCGAGAGCGTGAACGTCGTCGCCTGGAGACGCCCGAGCCGCCGCGCCAGGTCACCCTCCGTTGCCGTCCCCGTATCACCAGTTGACAGGTGTCCGATCCTAAAGATCGTTGCTACCATCTCCTGCAGGACGCCGCTTCCCGGCGCAACCGGCACTAGCCCAGCGCGGATCCAGGTGTAGGCGTCCAGGACCCGTGCCGCCTCCAGCTCACGCTGCAGTGCGACGTCAAACCTGGTTTTGATCTGATGTCGCAGCAGGGGCGTGACCGCGGTCGGCGCGGCCACCGCGACGAAGACGATGACCAGCAGCCCGATGTGCACGCCAGTGAGCACCCGCTTGGTCGCGCCGACCGCAGGCGCGACGCGCAGCAAATCCGTTACCTGGCGCGGCAGTCCTGGCCAAAGCCCAAGCGCCACGCTGGTTGCCGCCAGGATCACGTAAACAGCGGCCCACGTCCACCATGGCAGGTCGGCGAGGCTTCCGGCCCGGCCAAGGACCGCGCGGAGGAAGGACACCTCAGCTCGCGACAGGCCGAGCAGATTCGAGAGCCAGACGGCGAATAGGACCAGTTGGGCGCCGAGGAGCAGCGACAATGTGAGGTCAGCAGCGGCGCGTACGGTAAGACGCCCGGAATGGTTCATGGCACGCCAGGCACGGAGGGAGCCCCAGGCCGCGATCGGGAACAACAGCACTGGGGCCTGCCCGGTCGTAAGCAGGGACCGGCTGACGAGGACGGCGGCAGCGACGCCGATCGTCACTGCCGCGATCGCGTCGAGAAGATAACGAAGCGGGCCGCGGGCCCGGTGGCGAGCCAGCGCCCGGCGGGTCAGGAGGCAGACCCACAGGCCGCATGCGGCAACGAATGCCGCCGGAAGCACGGCGGCCAGCGCCGCCGCGAGCGCCGGACCTGACCATAAAATGAGCGCTGCCAGCACCGCCGCGGCCAGCGCTGCCACCGTCGTGGCGTCGGCACGGGAGAGACCGGGAATGCTCGCCACCGTCCAGCGTACGAACGGGGCCGCCGCCCGGACTCCGATCAGGCCGCCAACGATCAGCACAGCCAGCACGACGTCGAATTTCCCGGCGCTGACCTCGCCGCTGTTCACACTGTTGGCGACCGCCACCACGTACACCAACGCACCTGCGGTGACGTCGGCGGCGATCCGGACGATCCCACGATCATCCAGGCACGCCAGGAGCCCGGTACGCCGACTGGCCCGGGCGGTCTTCGACGCTTGCTCCCTGGCGCGGGCGTCGAGGTCAGCCTCGTAGCGTGCCGCCAAGTCGGCTCGCAGCGCCGGGTCGGAGAACGTGTAGCCGTCATCCGTCTGGACGAGTACCCGGTGGGCGACGGCATATGCGAGCGGTCGGCCGAGCAGCGCACGCTCCAGCGTCTCCGGCAGCCTGTCGGCCCACCTGCGGTACGCGGCGAAACTATGCCACCAGCCCAGCGCGAAGCCGCATATGGCCCCGAAAGGCAACAGTACTAGCAAGATCCCGGCACCGATGGTCCGAGCTAGCGCTAGCGCACCGCCAGGCCACGGCTGCAGGCGCCACAGATCCTGCGCACCGGACGGAAGGGACTTCCAGTAGACGCGCTTGTCATCACCCATCTGGTAGGCAAGCCAGCCAAGCCAGCGGGCAGCGCTCGCGCGCCTTCTCTCGCCTGGGTAGGCAGCCCTCAGGAGGACATCGGCAGTACCCCCACGCGGCGCCTCATCCACGGTCTCATGTTATGGGAATCCGTCGACGCGGAACACACCTGCTTCCGCGCATCGCTAACTAAGGCAGGTCAGCCGCTGAAAGCCACGCAGGCGGATATCGGAGCTGCTCCAAGGCCGACGATAACAATCTGTCATGAAGCTCACGGTGCTCCCAGTGCCCACACAAGTGCCGTTTCTCGATGAAATGTCGTAAGCGACTATTAGGCGACATGTGATCTGAGAAAGCAACATCGGATATGAGAACTTGCACACAGCAAGGCCTCATGCCAGATGCCTGGCCGGACCTATAGTTGCCAGTGATCGAGAATAGGTGAGAGGAAGTAGTGGATTTTCCCGCCTTAAGACAGGCATCCCATAACGAGTTTGCCGGTTTTCAGTCAATGATTTGTTGACATTATCTGGTGCGATCCGCGCCGTGCGCTCTGACGATTAAGCGTCAAGTGGGGCGATGGCGGGTTAGCTCTCAGCAGACGGAGCGGCGGATTTGACAAGGGGCGATGGCCCGTACGCTGTCTTGGCGATCGGGCTGGCTTCTGGCCTGCCCGCATTAGCCCGATGTGGGCCATCGCGAGGGTTCCCTTGTCAAGTCCGCCGCGGGCCTGGAACTTCTCGAGCGGTCGCGGCCCGAAGGTACTTCGCCTTTCGCGCCAGCCGACCGGCGTTGGCGCCGCCGTAGCGGGAGCGCCAGCGGGAGCGGAGGCGTGCGCGCCGAGGCGGCGGCGCGGGCGGCCCGGCGGGCCGCCTTGAAGACGAGGAGAAAGTTCTCACCGATCGCGAGACAGCCTGCTGTGCTGTCCCGCTTGATGCTTGATACGGGGGCTTCGGTTGATCCTTGACATGCCTAGATTTCTTGCGCCGCCTCGGCTTGCGCGCCGGCGTTCCTTGCCCGGCTTCCCCGGCTGGGTGCCAGTGAATGCCGGTGCCGTGGCGGGGTCAACGTCAGCGCCCGCGGCGCGCCTGACTTTCGTGATCTTGGCTGAGTGAACAGGCGTGGGCGCGGCCCTGGCTCGCGCAGGAAGCTCTCCCGGAGTAGGGACCTTTTGCCCCTTGTGCCCGGCCTCGTTGGGGGCGCATCCTTTAGCCCCCATGCGGTTCGGGCTTACCGTGCACGGCCGCGAGAGGGGGGATCTCGATGAACGTCATCCGCCGGGCTATTGCCCCGACCGCCGCGATAGCGATGGCCGCGTTGGTAACTCTCACCGTCGGCGCGTGCAGCGGTGCTACAACGGCGCCTGGTGCTCTGGCCTACCGGGCGCATGGTGTCTCGTTCGACTACCCTGCCGGGTGGCGGGAGGCGGATTTTCCCGCTTCGGCGGCGTCCGGCTTGCTGTGGAAGACCGGGTTCAGCCCGGGAACCGGGGCAGACCTGATCGCTGTTGAGGCCCATCGGCTGAGCATCCCCATCGGGGCGGGGAACCTGGCGGCGGCCAGCTCCCAACTGGAGCCGATTGTGCGGCGCTTCTTCGCGCAAGAAGGGGGCGCCATGCAGGCCGGTCCGCAGCAGATCGCGGTGGGAGGGCTACCTGGCCTCCGGTTCCAGGGCACGGGAACCCAGCACGACGGCACTGTCATGGGCAACACGCTTTTGTTCGTCTTCAACGGCACTATCGAATACGTCATCAACTGTCAGCACACCCGGGCAAACGCGGGTGAGATGGAACGGGCCTGCGGCCAGGTGATGCGCACCTTCAAGGCGAGCAGGCCGCCGCCGCCGCGCACAGGTACCCAGAGTTACCGGGCGCATGGCGTCTCATTCGCCTATCCCGCCGCCTTGCGGGTAGGCCCCCTGACCGGGACCGTGGGCAACGGCCCTCAGTTGTGGGCCGCCTCATTCGCCCTCGATGCCGAAGACTGGATAGGCATCGGCGCCGACCGGCTGTCGGCTCCGGTTACCGCCGCCCGTCTCGCCGCGTTCACCCCCGCCGCCGACAAAGCGGCCCGCCGCTTTTTCAGGCAGGGCGGAGGCGTAATGCAGGCCGGTCCGCAGCAGATCACGGTCGGAGGGCTGCCCGCCCTCCAGTTCCGGGGCGCAAGGACGGTCCGGGGGATTGCCATCAAGGCCACACTGGTCTTCGCCTTCGACGGCACGACTCAGTATTTCCTCCTTTGTGCGCACACCCGGGCGGGAGCCGGGCAGATGGAACGGGCCTGCGGCCAGGTGATGCGCACCTTCAAGGTGAGCAAGCCGACGTAGGCTTCGATGCGGCCCCACCGATCCCATCACTCGCGATCACCCGGGTTTGCGGGGCGACTAGCGGCCAGGAGTGCGAGGCGCACGTGGAACTGGCACCGGCCTTGCGGGTCTCAACGTCGTTCGTTTCCTCGCGCTGCAGGCCGCGGACACTCCACGTTGACCCCTACCACGGGCCCAGCGTTGACTGACACCCAGCCGGAGACCCCAGCCACCGCCCCAGTGCGGGCGGTATGAAAGGTTCTAGGGAGTGTCAAGGATCAACCGAAGCCGCGGTGGGCGGGTTCAATCGGTCAGCGCATTGCCTCGGTGAGTCGAGAAGATTCTCGATGAACTGAGGAGGTTGCGGATGCGTGCGCATCTGACGGCAGAGCAGCGGCAGCTGGCGCTGCGGCTGAAGGCCAGGGGCCTGTCATTGCGGGAGATCGGCCCGCAGGTGGGCTGCTCGCATCAGGGCGTCGCGCTGATCGTCCGGCAGCCCTCGCGGCGACCGGTGCATCCGGATGGGTGGGTGCCGGGGCCGGGGCGGCTGACGGTAGCCGACCGGGAGGAGATCACCCCGGGCCTGCATGCCGGGGAGTCGTTCACCGTGATCGCCGCCCGGCTGGGAAAGGCGACGTCCACGGTGTCGCGTGAGGTCGCCGCTAACGGCGGCCGCACCGAGTACCGGGCGTGGCGGGCGCATCAGCGGGCCCGCCAGCAGGCGCGGCGGCCGAAGGTTCCAAAGCTGGCCCGCCCCGAGCTGGCTGGCCAGGTCAGCAGCTGGCTGGCTGAGTGGTGGCCGCCGGTGCAGATCTCCCGCCGGTTGCGGATCGAGTTCCCAGGCGATCCCATGATGAGGGTGAGCCACGAGACCATCTACCAGGCCCTGTATGTGCAGGGCCGCGGTGAGCTGCGCCGCGAGCTGGCCCGCTGCCTGCGCACCGGCCGGGCCAGGCGCCGCCCGCACGGCCGCGGGGAGAATACCGGGCGGATCAAGGACATGGTGATGATCAGCGAACGCCCCGCCGAGGCCGCCGACCGGGCCGTGCCCGGTCACTGGGAAGGTGACCTGATCATCGGCAAGGACTGCCGCTCCGCGGTCGGCACCCTGGTCGAGCGGACCAGCCGCTACGTGCTGCTGCTGCACCTGCCCGAGGGCCGCGACGCGCACCTGGTCGAGCAGGCCATGCAGCAGGCGATCACCACCCTGCCCGCCGAGCTGGCCCGCACCATCACCTGGGACCAGGGCAAGGAAATGGCTTACCACGCCGACTTCACCATCGCCGCCGGCATCCCGGTCTACTTCTGCGACCCGCACGCACCCTGGCAGGGCGGATCGAATGAGAACACCAACGGCCTGCTCCGCCAGCCGCCCAGATCGTTCGCTCGGTGGTGCTTGTGCCGGATATGGCCTGAGGAGCCCGGCCCCCTGGCTGCTTGGCGGCTTGGCGAGGGGATTGACCTGGGTGTGTGGGGCTGGTGGGCTGGGGGTGTGGCAGGGCCCGTGGCGTTTGTTGGCCGTGAGGGTGAGCTGTCGCGCCTGGTCGGGGCGCTGGGCGGGGATGCCCGGATGGTGCTGGTGGTGGGGGATGCGGGGGTTGGCAAGACCCGGTTCGCGGGGGAGGGCATGGCTCGGGCGGCGGCCGCGGGGGTGGTGATGGTGCGGGGGGAGTGCCTGCCGCTGGCGGGCACGCTGCCGTTGCTGCCGGTGGCGCAGGCGCTGCGCGAGCTGGGCGCGTTGGAGGGCGGACGGCTGCTGGAGGAGGCCCTGGCGGCAGGCCCGGCGTATGCGCGGGAGGAGGTGGGGCGGCTGCTTCCGCGGCTGGGGCCGGGTGAGGGCCCGGGCCCGGGGGACCGCGGCGAGGGGTGGCGGCGGGAGCGGCTGTTTTCCGCGGTGGCGGACCTGCTGGAGGCGGTGGCCCGGGAGTCCGGGGCCCGGTTGGGGCTGGTGGTCGAGGATGTGCACTGGGCCGATAGTGCGACGCTGGACTGCCTGACTTTCCTGGCGCGGACGGTCCGCCGGGGTGCGGTGACGCTGGTGGCCACGTGCCGTAGTGATGAGGCGCCGGTGGCGCCGGCGGTGGCGGGCTGGCTTGCCCATGTGCGCGGTGCGGCAGATGTGGAGGAGATCCAGCTGGGCCCGTTGCCGCGGGCGGAGGTGGCCGAGCAGGTCGCGGCGCTGGCGGGCGGGCCGGTGCCGCCACGGGTGGTGGATGAGCTGTATGCGCGGGCGGAGGGGAACCCGTTTTTCACCGAGCAGCTGGTGGCCGCGGCGCTGCCCGGCTCAGCTGGTGGCGAGCTGCGGGTCCCGGCTGGGCTGCCGGGCCGGCTGGCCGGGCTGCTGGCAGCGCGGGCCGAACGGTGCGCGGGGGATGCCCGGGTGGTGCTGGCGGCGCTGGCGGTGGCGGGCCGGCCGCTGCCCGAAGACCTGCTCGGTGAGGTCAGCGGTCTGGGCGCCGCGGCGGTGCGCGGCGGGCTGCGGGAGCTGGCGGCGGCCCGGCTGCTGGCCGAGGACTCTCCCGGCGGGGCGCACCGGGCCCGGCATGCGCTGCTGGCCGAGGCGGTGGCCGCCGGGCTGCTGCCCGGCGAGCGGGCGGCCTTGCACGAGCGCACCGCGCGGGCGCTGCAGGCGGCAGCCGGCGACACGCTGGCCGCCGAGGCGGCCGGGCACTGGCAGGCCGCCGGCCGCCCGGCCGGGGAACTGCCCGCCCGGATCGCGGCGGCCGCGGCCGCCGAGCGGGTGTTCGGCTACGCGCAGGCGGCGGTGCACTGGCAGCGGGCCATCGAGCTGGTCCAGGCGCTGCCCGAGGGCGCCGCCCCGATCCCCGGTGCCGAGCTGCCCCGGCTGTATCTGCGGGCGGTCGACGCGGCCGACAAATCCGGCGACATGCAGCAGGCCGGCCTGCTCGCGGAGCACGCCTACCAGCTGTTCGCCGGGCACCCCGACCCCGCCACCGCCGCGGCCATCCATCGCCGCGCCGGGACCTACCGGGCGGGGCACGCGCCGGAGGCGGCGCGCCCGCTATTCGAGGAGTCGCTGCGGCTGTTCGAGCTCGCTGCCCCGTCGGCCGAGCACGCTGAGGCGCTGTCCTGGTACGGCACCTTCCTGGTGAGCTCCTACGGGCGGTGGCAGGACAACCACACCCTCCAACTCCGGGCGGCGGAGATCGCCGAAGCGGCCGGCGCTACGGCGGTGCTTGGGCGCATCCTGGCCGACCTCGCCGGCTATGAGTTCTTTGCCAGCGACGCCGAGGAGTGGCTCGCCCTGATTCAGCGCGCGCGGAGGGCCGCCGAGGCCAGCGGGGACAGTATGGCCGTCCTGGCGGTTGACGGGTACGAAAGCGCCAACATGCTGGTCTCGGGCGACTTCGCCGGGGCCGAGCAGGTGGCGGTACGCGGCCTGCGCGCCGCCCGCCGGGCCGGCCTCGCTAACTGGAGCAATACCGCGAATCTCGCAGAAAATGCGGCCACGGCGATCTGGTCGCAGGGACACACCGCCGACGCGGCGGCGCTGATCGAACCGCTGACCACCGGGCCGCCGCGCGCGGACGACTGGCCTTTGCATGGTCACCGGGCCTTCCTCGACATGCTGCGCGGCGACCTGCAGGCCGCCGCCGCCCGGCAGCGGCAGGTCAGCCCCCTGACCGGTCTTTGGGGCCACGACCACGCGGCCTTCACCGCGGAGCTGACCGCGGAGGTGGCGCTGTGGGCCGGGCGGCCCGGCGACGCCCTCGCCCAGGTCCGGCAGGCGGTCGCGCCGTATGAGGACGTGCCGGCGTTGACGACCGACTTCGGGCGGCTGCTCGCGGCGGGCCTGCGGGCCTGCGCCGACCTGGCCGAGCAGGCCCGCGCCCGCCGCGACGATCCCGCCGTCCACGCCGCCCGGGCCTCGGCACGAGAGCTGGCCTGCGTGGCCGAGGCAATGGAGCAGGTCCCGTTCACCGACCATCCCCACGTCGCGGCGATCCCGGCCGCCCGCGCCACCTGGCAGGCCGAGCAGACCCGGCTGGCCGGGGCCAGCGACCCCGCCGCGTGGGCCGCGGCCGCCAAGACATGGCAGAGCCTGGGCTGCCCGCACCGCGCCGGGTACGCGTTCTGGCGGCAGGCCCAAGCGCTACTCGACGCCGGGCAGCCCGCCGCCACGGCGGCCGCCGCGCTCCGCGCCGCCGCCGTCGCCGCCGACGGGCACGCGCCGCTGCTTGCGCAGATCCGCGCCCTCGCACAGCGGGCCCGCATCCCGCTGCAGGCCCCGCCCACCGCCCCCGGCGACACGGCGCCCGCGCCCCCGCCCCCGGCACCCTACGGGCTGACCGAACGGGAACTGGCGGTGCTGCGCCTGGTCGCCGCGGGGCGGACCAACGCCCAAATCGGCGCCGAGCTGTACATCAGCCCGACCACGGCCCGCGTGCATGTCAGCAACATCCTGCGCAAACTCGGCGTGACCAGCCGGGTGCAGGCCGCCGCAGTGGCCGAGCGGGCCGGCCTGCTGCGCCCCGGGCCGCCCTGAACACTTTCCGCGGGAATCTAAACACTCACCTGCCCGGATCCCGCTCGGTTGTACGATCCGCGCTGCCCGGGCGCACCGGCACCCTCGGGACAAAGCCACGTGTGGCCGAACGAGGAGACCGCGATGCACCCCACCACCTGCTACCAGCTGGCCAACGCCCACACCGCCGACCTGCACCAGCGGGCCGCGCGGGAGCGGGCCGGCCGGGCCGCCATCCAGGGCCGCCGCGCCCAGCCACCCCACCGCGCCCGTCTTGTGCCCGGTCACGCTGTCACCGTTCTGGCCCGGGTACTCACGCTGGCCGGCGGCCACCGCCTCTCACCCACACGATGATCACACAGCGAGCCGCCAGGCGGTGCGCCTGGCCCGCGCATCCGCGGCGGCGCTGAACGCTGCCGCGCCCCGTTCATGACTGCCATAACCCTCAGGAAAGGCGCCCGGCTTGGAGCCTAGACCACGCCGCTCGTGATCACCCCGCCCACGGCACCACCTGCCACCGCACGGCCGCAACAGGGGCGCGGCCGCGACCGGCCCGAGCGGGCGGAAGAAAGCTATCGCCATGACTGACATCAGTCCCGAATCCCCGCCGGCAGGGTGCACCGCGCTCGCGGCGACACGCGCCAGCTCCATCAGGTCTAACCCGGCCGGTCGACCTCACCCGGTATCACGGATCTGCCCATCGAGGCCGAGCACCCGCCGCGGCGCTTGCTTGTACGCCTCGGGCACTTCGAGTGGGCGCAGCCCGCTCGCGGGCCCTGCACCACCTTGTGCACGTGCCGCCCGCCGGACTCCTGGACCCACGACACCCACGCCCACCAGGTGCTGTCGGCTTCGACTTTCTCCCACGCCAGCAGATGCCCGACCACCCCGATGGACAGCTCCACCAGCGGCGGCGCCCATGGCGGTTTCCCCCGAGCCATCACCCCAGTATGCGAAACTCTGTGCGACTGGGGGGCGCGGGCGCAGGGATTATTCCATCCGGCCCAGCTGCCTGGACAGCTCGTCCACGCGGCGCGGTATCCGCTTCGCGGTCGGCTCTGCCTGTTCGTGAGCGAGCCGGGCCGCATAGCGCTCCTGCCGGGCCTGCGCCGGTTCGCCGGGGGCCTCATCGAGGGCTTGCTCGGCGGCGAATCGGTCACTAGCGGCGTCGAACGCGGTCTCGGCCTGTTTCTCGCCGCCTGGGCGGCGGCGAGGGCATCCTCGGCGGCTGCCAGCCTGCGCCGCAGCTCGGCCAGGTGCCGCGCTGCGTCGCGGCGTTCCCGCGCGCCAGACCCACAACCCATCATCGCTGCCGGCCAGCACTGCCCGGAACACGCCCGGCGTGCCCCCGGGCGGCCGGGCCGCGTGACCGGCCCGCAGCGGGGATGGCCGCCGAAACGAGCCTTCCCAGAGCCATGACTTGCCAAAAGAGCCCGGCCGGTGCCGGTCCACGCCGCCGAACCGCTGATTGTCCTTCAGCCCGGCAGAACCGGTCAAGGTCGTACGTCCTCGCGCTGCGCGCTGCGGGCGCTGATAGCAGGACCCCTCCCACACGGCGACGTAAACCGGGCAGCTACGAGGAAGATCCCGAACAACAGTCAGGCCCAGCCCGGCGACACCGACGCACGTCACCGGGTCAAACCCTTACGCCCTCTTGACAACAATGGCCCTCATGGGTGCTGCGAGTAGCGCATTCGAGCGAGCACGAGGGCGAGCTCACCCGAGAGGGCTGGCACGATGGAAGGTGACGAGTCCGCCACGTTCCCGCCGCTTCCCGGTGACCGTTACCCATCTGCCGGCCACCCGCTGCCAGATCTGCGACCGCACCCTCGCCTACCGGCCGGGCACCATCAGCGAGGTCCTGACCGGGCATTACCGCTAGGCCCAACCAGCCCTGGCGGGGTTGCGTCTTGGGGCGATCTAGGTGTAGAGCGCCGTGGTGTTCGGATCCGTGGCATGGCGGGGATTATGCCGCGGGGCAGTGGCTCCGTGGGTTCGGGGTGTGGGCAGTGTTCGCCGCGCCGCCTTTCCGGAAAGACCAGTTTGTCGCTGGTGAGAAAGTTGATCATCATCGCGCCTGCGAGGCACACGCCGTTGGCGAGCTGATACTGCAGTCCGAGGGATGTGAGGATTGCGAAGCCGAACCAGCTGGCTGCTTGCGTCGTCCCGCGGGTGACAAGAAACCATGCTGCCTGCCGGGGAAGGCCCGTTTTCGGCCGGTCCCGCCAGGTGATCTTGTGTATGGCATACAACCGGGCGTCGGCCATGGCCCGGGCGGCCTCGCCGGGCGCGGTAGAACGGCGGGCGCCGGCCCGGTCGGAGCTGTGCGGCCTGCTGCGTGGACTCTGGCCGCGAGGATCATCGGCCGGCCGATTCTTTCCCAGGGATGTCCTGAAGTCCTGGAACGAGGATGACGCGCTTGGGGATCTTGTAGGGAGCCAGGCGACGTTTGAGTGCCTCCCGGATCACCTGGGCGAGCTCTCCTGGGGCGTCCTCAGCGGGGACGATGTAGGCGGTTACGGCCTGTCCCCAGGTGGGATCTTCCTCACCACGGACGAGGGCGGCCTGGGCGTAGGGGAGGGCGGTGATGGCGTCCTGGACCTCTTGGGGGTAGACGTGGTAGGAGCCGGTGTTGATCATTCCGTCGAGGCGGCCGCCGAGGTATAGGTATCCGTCGTCGTCGAGCCTGGCGAGGTCTCCGAGGCCGCACCAGCCGTCGGGGTCGGCCCACTCGGTGACGACCATGTCGTTGCGGACGGACAGTTCGCCCCAGGGGTGGTCGTGGCCGGGTGTGGGCCGGATCCGTAGTTCGGTCTGGGGGATCGGCTGCCCGCAACTGCCGGCGTGGCGGGACCAGCCTGTGGCCAGGGCCTGGTGGTCGTCGATACCGAGGACCGTCAGTGGCCAGCCGCCTTCGAACCGGCCATAGACCTGGACGAGGACCGGCCCCAGGATGGTGACCGCCCGGCTGAGGTCGTCGGCCGTGATAGGGGCGCCGCCGTAGATGATCCGCCGCAGTGGACCCGCCCGGTCCAGGCCGGCGTCGGCGACCACGTCGGCGAGCCGGGTCACCATGCCGGGCACGAAGAAGGTGGCGGTGGCACGGTACCGGAGGGCGGCTTCGAGTACCGCGGCGGCGTCGAAGCGGGGGAGGATGATCTGGGGCAGGCCCATGTGGATGAAGGGGAAGGTGCCGAGCATCCCGGTTCCGTGCATGATCTGCTGAGTGGTCAGGAACCGTTCGTGGCGGTCGAAGCCATCCCCGTAGTGGCCGGAGCGGTAGAGCGCGGTGTTGACCGACATGCATGCGGCCCAGTTCGCATACGACATGGGCACGGCCAGGAACTGGCCCTCGGCGGCCATCCTGGGGTAGAGCAGGTGTGTCGTGCCGGGCTGGACCTCACACAGTTCCAGGATCCCCGCCGCTTCCAGGGGGCTGTCGTCGTCGTGAATCAGCGCGCCGGGCGGGGCGTCTGCGGCATGACTGGCGTCGATGACGACGCCCGAGACCCCGGCGGCGGTGAACACCGCGGCTGCCTCGGCTGGCGGGGCGCCCGGGTCGACCGGCACCCTGGTGGCGCCGAGCCATTCAGTGGCCAGGTGTGCCTCGATCGCTGCAAAGGAGTTCTGGGACCACAAGCCGATGCGTTGGCCAGCTAGACCGTGCTGGGCCAGAGCCAGCGCGAGCTTACTTGTTCTGGCCTCGACGTCTCGGCCGGTCGCGGCGCGCCCGTCTAGCCCGATGAGCAGGACGCGTTCACCGGCTGACTGGAGCGCTTGGCGGGATGCCTGCCCGGCGATCATCCGGTTTCCGCCGTCAGCCGTTCCCGCAGCGCCGACCGCTGAACCTTGGCGCCGCCGAGCACGGTCGGCAGTTCGGTGACGAAGATCGCACGTACCGGGCGCTCGTGCTCCAGCAGCCGGGCGGTCTCCAGCAGGATCTCCTCGGCGAGCTGGTCCGAGGGAGTGACGCCTTCCTTGAGTTGGACGCCGACGACGACTTCCTCGTTGCCGGGCTCACCAAGCCCCACCACACCGCACAGGAACACCGAGTTGTGGCCGAGGATCACCTCTTCCACCAGGTGCGGGTAGACCGTGCCGCGCTCGGTGGTGATCCGGTCCCCGGCCCGGTCGGAGTAGTACAGGAAGCCGTCCTCGTCCAGATAGCCAACGTCATAGGGGCGGAACCAGTCGCCGGGGAAGAACGCCTGCGCGGTGCGCTCGGGCATGGCCCAGTACTCGCCCACAGACATGGCGCTTCGCACCACGATCTCGCCTACCTGGCCCGCGCCCAGCCTGGTGCCCTGCTCGTCGACCACCGCAACTTCGAGGAACGGAGACCCGGGCCGGCCCACGCTCTTGATGCGCTCCCGCCGCTCTTCAACCTCATGAGGCAGCAGGCGGGTGGTGACCGCTCCCTGCTCGGTGGAGCCGAACCCGTGCGCCCAGACTGGGCCCAGCAGCCGGGTGGCCCGGTCGAGCTGGTCGGGGTTGCCGAAGAACACCACCATCCGCCGGAGCCGGTGCGCGAACCCGCCGCGCGCCTCGACCTCGTCGAGCACCGGCGTCAGCAGCGGGCCCGGCATGAACACACCGGTCACCTGCTCGGCGGCGATGGTGTCCAGCAACGTGGCGGGGCTGAAGGCCTCATCGTCCAGCAGGACGCTGCGCGTGCCCCGCACGTAGTAGGGGTAGAGGGTCTGGAAGCCGCTGGCCCATTGGATGGGATGGAAGTGCAGGTTGACATCGTCGGGCCCGATGGGCGGGACGCCGGGGCCGAAGGTGTCGAAATGATGCAGGTTGTGGTTGATGACCGCCTGCCAGGACCGGTAGGTCTTTACCCACGCCTTCGGGTTGCCGGTGGTGCCTGAGGTGAGCTGCAGGAAGCACGGGGCGTCCTCATCGACATCCAGGCAGGGGTCCTCGGCGTTGCCGCCGGACTCCAGGTCCGCGAACGGGGTGGCCCAGGCGGGGCAGTCGGCGCCGATGCCGATGAAGTGGCGCACGGTTTTGAGCTCATCCTTGTGGCGCTCGACGTCCGCACGGAAGCGGGTATCGAAAATCAGCGCCGAGGCCTCCACCTGGTTCAGCGACCAGACGTGGCTGTCCATCGCGAAGTGGCTGTGCAGAACCGCCCGGACCAGGTTGTGCTTCTCGCAGCCGAACCAGGTCTCGACGACCTCGGGAGTGTTGTAAGCCAGGACGCCAACCCTGTCCCCGTGCGCGACCCCCAGGTCAACCAGCGCCGAGCCGACCCGGTTGGACCGTTCGTTGAGTTCGGTGAACGTCAGGCTCCGCTGCCCTGCCGACAGGGCCACCCGGGGCCCGAAGCTTTGCGCCGCCGTCCGGACCAGAACACCCGCTTCCACTTGCATGGCGGTCCTCCAGGTATACTAACCAGTTAGTATAGGAAGCCAGGATAACAAAGCGGTCGTATCTGTCAACGCCCCGCCAGCCCGGGAGGCACCTGTGCACGCTGGTCCCTACGAAGACAGGCACCCCCAGGCCACGACAAACATCCGGATCCTCAACGCCGCGGCCCGGCTCTTCTACCGCAAGGGGATACGGGCCGTCAGCGTCGATGAGGTGGCGGCCGCCGCTTCCGTCACCAAGGTGACCGTCTACAAGCACTACCGGGCCAAAGACGAACTGATCGCCGCCTGCCTCCATGCGCTGGATGAGCGCTTCTTCGCCTGGTTCGTCCACGAGGTCGAGGCGGCTACCGACGATCCCCACGGCCGCTTGCTCGCGGTGTTCGACGTCCTGGACCTGTGGTTCCGCCGACGTGACTTCCGGGGCTGCGCGTTCATCAACGCCACCGTCGAACTCGCCAGCCCACACCACCCGGCTGGGGAAGCGGTGATGACTCACAAGACCCGGTGCCGCCGGTACTTCCGCGCCCTGGCCGAAGCAGCCGACGTCGAAGACCCCGACGCCACCTCCGACCAGTGGATGCTCCTCACCGAAGGCGCCACCATCACCGCCCTCGTCGAAGGCGACCGCGCAGCCGCCCACAAGGCACGCGCCGCCGCAGACGCCATCCTCCGCGGACTGCAGGCCGCGGCCTGAGGCGAGAACTTCCCCGGTGCCCGCAGTGTGTCGGCCCGCGTGATACCGCGAGTGAGCTACCGAAAGAGCTGGTCCATGATTTCGGCGCCCTGGGTCAGGGCCGGCCGGATCTCGTGCCGGTAGACGCGCTCGGTGACGGACGTCCCGCTGTGCCCGACCAGGCGGGAGATGTCTTCCAGGCTGACGTCGTTGGAGCTCAGCAGGCTCACGAACGTGTGCCGTAGTTCCCTCGGCGTCCAGTCCTGGCCGATCCCTGCGGCTTTCGTGATCGCGCGGAACGACCGGCGCACGTTGTGCGCGTCGAGAGGCGTGCCCACGGCTGACGCGAACACCAGCCCGTGATCCTGCCAGAGCGCACCAGCCTTGAGCCGCGCGGCCGCTTGCTTGCGGTGGTGTTCCCGCAACGCTTCAATGACCCGGGCCGGGAGCTTCAGCACACGCCGGCTCTTCGGCGTCTTGGTGTCCCCAGAAGCCCGGACGCTCCTGTAGACCGCCACCGTCCCGGCCTCAAGGTCGAGGTCGGTCCACAGCAGCGACCGCAGCTCCTCCGTGCGCACGCCGACCAGGATCGACAGCACCACGTAGGCGTGCAGCGCCGCGCCCTCCGCGGTCCTGAGCACCGCCACCGCCTGGTCGAGCGTCAGTGACCGTGATGGCCGCCCCGCCCGGCCTTCCGGAACCCTGACCAGCGACGCCACGTTCCGCCCGACGAGATCGGCCGCCTGGGCGTGCCGGATGGACCGCTCGATGACCTGATGGACCAGCCGCAGGTATCGCGTGGACAGCGACCGCGACAGATCGTCCAGCGCCTTCTGCACGTGCCGGGCGCTCAGCTCGCGGAGCTTCACCCGCCCAAGCGTGGCGGTCGCATGCTCGGCGGCGTGCCGGTAGTTCGCGACCGTCTTCGGGCTCAGCCCGCCCAGCCCCTGGGAGAGCCAATCCTCGACGCATAGAGCCATTGTGTACGTCGGCGAGGGGTGGATCCCGGTCTCAAGCTCCCTGCGGAGGACCTTGAGCTTGTCCCTGACGTCTGTCTTGGTCCGGCCGGTCACCTTGCGGCGCAGCCGCTTGCCGTCAGGCGCGTGACCCAACGAAACTGCGGCTGTCCAGCAGTGGTTGGCGGCGTCGTAATAGATCGAGTCATCGCCGCGAGAGCGGCGGCGGGTCCGCGTCTCCATGGCCAGATCGTAACAGTCAGGCTCTTTGTTTGGCTCTTGCTCAGCGGCGAGCCGGGTCCCACAAGCCTCCTGCCAGTCGGGACGGCCGGATTTGAACCGGCGACCCCTTGACCCCCAGTCAAGTGCGCTACCAAACTGCGCCACGTCCCGTCCGCCCATGCGGACGCTATGACCTTAGCGTATGGCGCGAGCGCCCGTGGCGCCTGCAAGCCTGATCCGGCCGGCGCCGCCGAAGCCCCGGGCCGGGCGAAGGCCCGCGCTGGGCCAGGGGTCGGCCCCGGGGGCATAACGAATTTCGTCCCCTCTCTAGGCACTTCCGGAAAAGCTCCGTTCGTTGTTGGCTAGAGGGGAGTGGGTGACCGGGCAGCCGGTTGAGCAGGCGGGTCCCGGCCTTCCGATGGAGCGGCAGTCATGACAGCAGGCGTGCCTGCGGGCGACGGCGGGCACGCCGACGCGCCGACCGCACCGACGGTGCCGCTCGGCCCGGACGCCCCGGGCGCGCCGCACCCGTACACCCAGCCCCTGTCCGTCATCCCGCACACCCCGACGTCCCCGGGCATGCCGCCGGACCGCCGTCCGAGGGGGGACCAGGGGCCCCGCGGCGGCCGGCCCTCGGCACCCTGGCCGCCCCGCCTGGCTCGGTGGCTGCGCCGCGTGGTGATCACCGTCCTGGCCCTCGCGCTCGCCGGGGTGCTGGCCTTCGTCACGCTGTTCCTGGTCACGCCGTCGGTGAGCAGCGCACCGTCGCTGGCCCAGGCCATCGACCGGGCCCACGGCGCGGCGTACCCGGGCCCGGCGGTGCCGTCACGGTTCGCCGCCGCGCTGGTCTCCACCGAGGATCACCGGTTCTACGCCGAACCGGGCTTCGACCCCATCGCGATCGGCCGGGTGATCCTCGGCCGGGTCACCGGGCAGCCCGACCAGGGCGGCGCGACGCTCTACCAGCAGCTGGCCAAGATGCTGTACACCCCGGGCTGGGGCGGCGTGGGCGTCGAGGCGGAACAGATCATCCTGGGCATCAAGCTGGACCTGAGCTACTCCAAGGCGCAGATCCTGCGGTTGTACGCGGACGTCACCTACTTCGGCCACGGGTACTACGGCCTGGCCGAGGCGAGTTGCGGCTACTTCGGCGTGACCCCGGCCGGGCTGAGCTGGCCCCAGGCGGCAATGCTCGCCGGGCTGGTGCAGGCGCCGGCCGCCGACAACCCGATCGCGCACTACGCCGTTGCCCGCGCGCGGGAGGCACACGTGCTCGGCAGGCTGGCCGCGACCGGGGCCCTGACCCAGGCCCAAGCGGCCCGGGCCTACGGTGCGCCGCTGCACCTGGTCGGCGGCCCGGCGCACGGCTGCACCGCGCGGAGCTAGCCGGAGCTAGCCCCGGGAGAACGACCCGCGCCGTGCCTCGCGCCCGGCCGGGGCCTGCCCGTTGCCGTTCGCGTGCGGCGCCCCGGACAGCTGGCCGCCGTCCTTGAGCTGCGAGCCGTCCGCGCGCCCGGCGGGCGGCAGCCCCGCCGCGGACGGGCCGTGCGAGCCGGCCGGGGTGATGGCCACCGCGGCGGAGGCGGGGTCGGCCCACACGAACCTGCGGTAGGACCAGAACCGGAACACCGTGGCGATCGCGATGCCGCAGTTCAGCGCCACGAACTCGGCCAGCTTGTGGTGCTCCTTGTGCAGAGCGTAGGAGTTGAACGCCACCGCGGCGTCCTGGATCAGCAGCCCGATGCCGTTCAGCACGAAGAAGATGAGCCCCTCGCGGGGGATATTGGTGCGCTCGCGGTGCCTGAACGACCAGTACCGGTTGCCGAGGTAGGCAACGATCGTCGCGGCGATCGTGGCGACCGTCGCGGAGGTGACCGGCCCTACGCCGTGCGAGTGCAGCAGGTCGTAACCGACGTTGGTGATGGCCAGGCCGACGACGCCGATGGTCCCGAACTTGGCGAACTCGTGAATGATCTGCCTGAACCGCACGTACAGCGCACGTACCACAGTCACCGGAAGATCAACTCTCTTTCGTCTCAGTCCAGGATCCCCATCATGATCTCGGCCGCTCACGATGACTCTTGAGGCTACCGTCCCCGGCGCGCTCGCGCGTGCGCGGCGGCCAACTCCGCACCACGTGTCCTGGGATGTCACGAAAGATTCCAGTGGGAGGATACCGGGCCGGGCGGGTAGCCTCGCGTAAGTGTCTGCCGAACCCCTGATCCGCGCCCGTGCCCTGGTCAAGCGGTTCGGGGACTTCATCGCGGTGGACCGGATCGACTTCGAGGTGTACCGCGGGGAGGCGTTCGGGTTCCTCGGGCCGAACGGGGCGGGCAAGTCCTCCACGATGCGGATGATCGGCTGCGTGTCCCCGCCGAGCGGCGGCGAACTATCGATCCTGGGCCTGGACCCGGTGGCGGCCGGCCCGCTGATCCGTGCCCGGCTCGGGGTGGTGCCCCAGGAGGACACGCTCGACCTCGAGCTGACCGTGCGCGAGAACCTGCTGGTCTACGGGCGCTACTTCGGGCTGTCCCGCGAGCTGATCCGCGAGCGCACCGCGCGCCTGCTGGATTTCGTCCAGCTCAGCGACCGCGCGCGGGATCAGGTCGAGCCGCTGTCCGGCGGCATGAAGCGCCGCCTCACGATCGCCCGCTCGCTGATCAACGATCCCGAGATCATGCTCATGGACGAGCCCACGACCGGGCTGGACCCGCAGGCCCGGCACGCGGTCTGGGACCGCCTGTTCCGGCTCAAGCAGCAGGGCGTCACGCTGATCCTCACCACGCACTACATGGACGAAGCGGAGCAGCTCTGCGACCGGCTGGTGGTGATGGACCGGGGGAAGATCGCCGCCGAGGGCTCGCCGCGGGAGCTGATCGAGCGGTACTCCACCCCCGAGGTGCTGGAATTGCGGTTCGAGCCGGACCGGCACCAGGTCGCCGCGGAGAAGCTGGCCAGCGTGCCCGCCGAGCGCCGGGAGGTGCTCGCCGACCGCATCCTGCTGTACGTGACCGACGGGGACGACACGCTGGCCGCGGTGCGGGCGCTCGGGCTTGAGCCGCTGACCTCGCTGGTCCGGCGCAGCACGCTGGAGGACGTGTTCCTGCGGCTGACCGGGCGCCGGCTGGAGGACTGATGGCGACCGGCACGGCAGGCGCCGTTGCCCGGCGGGCACCGCCCGGGGCGGTGTTTGCCGTGCGCGAGCTGCGGTTCTGGCTGACCGACTACCGGCGGACCTGGCGCGGCTCCATCTTCTCCAGCCTGCTGACCCCGCTGCTGTTCCTCGGCGCGATGGGCCTGGGCCTGGGCACCCTGGTCAACGCCCGCGGGGACGCCTCGATCGGCGGGGTCAGCTACCTGACCTTCCTCGCGCCGGGGCTGCTGGCCGCGACCGCGATGACCACGGCCGTGGAGGAGTCCACGTACCCGGTGCTCGCGTCGGTGAAGTGGGTCAAGACCTACCAGGCCGCCACCGCCTCGCCGCTGCGCCCGGCCGACGTCTTCCACGGCCACATGCTGTTCGTGGCGCTGCGGCTGACCATGAACTGCGCGATCTTCCTCGCCGTGGCGGCCGCGCTGGGCGCGGTGCGCTCACCCTGGGCGCTGGCGGCCGTCCCGGTCGCCGTGCTCACCGGGATCACGTTCAACGCGGTGATCGAGGCGTGGGCGATCACCCGCACGAAGGACACCTCGTTCGCGGTGATCTTCAGGTTCGGCATGATCCCGCTGTTCCTGTTCTCCGCCACGTTCTTCCCCATCACCCAGCTGCCGGGCTGGCTGCGGCCGGTCGCCTACGTCACGCCTCTGTGGCACGGGGCGGCGCTGTGCCGCTCGCTCAGCCTGGGCACCGCGACCCCCGGCGGCGCCCTGATCCACGTGGGATACCTGGCCGGCCTGGCGGCCGTCGGGGTGGCCGCCGGCAACCGCACCTACCGGCGGCGCCTGTATGTCTGACCTCGGTGTCCGCCAGGAGCCGCTGCGGATCGTGCCCGCCGCGGTGGTGGCGCGGCCCTGGCGGGCGCTCGGCGGCAAGAACAGCCTGCACCTGGTGGAGCGGCACGCCCGCGTCTACCGGCACCTGTGGCTGATGCTGCTCTCGGGCGTCGCGGAGCCGCTGTTCTACCTGCTGTCGATCGGGGTCGGGCTCGGGCGCCTGGTCGGCACCGTCGGCGGGGTCAGCTACATCGCCTACGTGGCCCCGGCGCTGCTGGCGACCTCGTCCATGAACGGGGCCATCTACGACTCCACGTTCAACGTGTTCTTCATGATCAAATACTCCAAGACCTACGACGCCGCGCTGGCCACGCCGATGCGGGCCCCCGACCTGGCGCTGGGCCAGGTGCTGTGGGCGCTGATCCGCGCCACCATCTACGCGTTCGCGTTCACCTGCGTCATGCTGGCGATGGGGCTGTTCCACTCGTACTGGGGGATCGGGGTGCTGCCCGCCGCGGTGCTCACCGGGTTCGCGTTCGCGGCCGCCGGTATGGCCGCGACGACGTTCATGCGGAGCTGGCAGGACTTCGAGTACGTGATGCTGGTCAGCGTGCCGCTGTTCCTGTTCTCGACCACGTTCTACCCGCTGAGCGTGTACCCGCGGCCGGCGGCGGTCCTGATCGAGTGCACCCCGCTCTACCAGGCGGTCACGCTGATGCGCGGGCTCGCGCTCGGCATGGTCGGCCCCGGCCTGCTCTGGCGCGCGGCCTACCTGGCGATCATGGGGCTGGCGGGCCTGCACCTGGCCGGCCGCCGGGTCAGCCGCCTGCTGCTCACCTGAGCACCTGGCGCCGCCCCCATTAGGCTGGCAGCAACCGGAGCGCGGCAGGCGGGCTCCGGGCGGGCGCGGTGAAGGAGAGCCATGGCGGTGACGGACACCCTCGCCGAGGTCTCGTCCGAAGTGGAACTGCGGGAACTCCTCGGTACCCCGGCCCCGCGCGTGATCGCCAAGGAGCGCGCCAGGCTGCACGAGCTCGGCCCGCAGTACGAAGAACAGCTCTACGGATAGCCGTTGCTATCGGGAGACGAGCGGTCACCGCCGGCCGTGGCCGGCGGGCTGGCGCCGAAGGCAGCGGGGGACCGGGGCCCGGAAACCAGCCCGGGCCCCGGGGCTGGCCGGCGTGCCGCGCTGGACCCCGTGACCTGGCTGATCGCGCTGGCCGCGTTCGTCGCCTACGACACGATCTCGGTGTTCCGGTACCTGCGCCTGGACCCCGGTTCCTGGGACCTGGGCATCTTCACCGAGTACGTCAAGCAGCTCGCCCACGCCCGTGCTCCCGTGGTGGCGATCAGGGGCGCCGGATTTAACCTGCTCGGGGATCACTTCCAGCCGATCGTGGGCCTGCTTGCCCCCTTCTTCCGTGTCTTCCCGACCCCAGAGACGCTGCTCGTCGCCCAGGCCCTGCTCACCGCGGCCTCGGTGATCCCGGTCTGCCGCGCCGCCCAGGACCTGCTGGGCACCTGGGCCAGCCGGGGGATCGGCCTGGCCTACGCGTTCTCCTGGGGCCTGCAGCAGATGGTCAACTTCGACTTCCACGAGATCGCATTCGCCGTCCCGCTGCTGGCGTTCTCCCTGTCCGCGCTGGTGCGCCGGCGGCTGCGCCCGGCCGTGGCGTGGGCGCTGCCGCTGGTCTTCGTCAAGGAGGACCAGGGATTCACGGTCGCCGCCATCGGCCTGGTCATCGCCGGGAGCGGGCTGGTCATGCTCCGCGCGGCCCGGCGCGCAAAGGCAGCCCGCGCGCCCGGCCGGGACGCCGCCGCCAGCGAACCGGAGCCCGCGGCGTGGCTGCGGGCCGGGGCGGCGCTGGCGGTCTGGGGCCTGGCCTGGTCGGTGCTGGCGATCGTGGTGATCATCCCGCACTTCAACCCGGCGCATCACTACCCGTACTGGTACGACGGGGGAGTGGTCGGCCCGGGCGGGCACCCGTCGGCGAGCGTGCTGGTGCACCAGCTCACCCTGGGGGGCCACGAGAAACTGTGGACCACGTACCTGATCCTGCTGCCGGTCGCGTTCCTCGCGCTCCGTTCCCCGCTGGTGCTGATCGCGGTGCCCAGCCTGCTGCTGCGGTTCATCTCCACCAACAGCTACTTCTGGGGCACCGGGTGGCACTACGACGCGACCGTCATGCCGATCGTGTTCCTGGCCGCGGTGGACGCGATGGCCGCCTTCCGCGCCGCGTCCCGGCGGCGGGCGCCCGCCCGCCGGCGCGCGATGCCCTGGGTGCCCGCCCCCGGGGAGGCCGTGGCCCGCTACGGCGCCGCGGTGATGGCCGTCATCGCCGGGTTCCTGGCGTTCCGGTTCCCGCTGGACACCCTGTGGAGCGCGCAGACCTACCAGATCACCCCGCACGTCAGCGCGGAGAACGCGGCCATGGCCAGGGTGCCGGACGGGGTGAGCGTGGAGGCGACGCTGACCATGCTGGCCCCGCTGGCCGCCAGGGACGACACGTACTGGGTCGGCACCTACCCCAACCCGGCCCCGGCCTACATCGTGTTCGACTCCGGCAACAGCGGCTGGAACCCGCCGCCGGCCAACGTGCTCACGTTCGTCGAGCAGCGTCATCCGGGGTGGGCCTACCTGCGGATCTTCTCCGACGACGGGGTTGACGTGTTCCGCCGCGCCGGCCGTACTGGCGGGTAGCCCCGGGGCGGCCCGCGGGGAAAGATCCCGATAGAGTCGTTGCGGGCAACGCCGGGAGGAACCCCATGGACTTCGGGCAGGACGAACGCACCCGCGAGCTTTGCGCTCAGCTCGAGTCGTTCATGGAAAGCCACGTCTACCCGGCGGAGCCGGTGTACCACGAACAGGCCGCCCGGGCCGAGCGGGCCGGCGACCCGTGGCACCGCCCGGCCGTGGTCGCCGAGCTCAAGGCGGCGGCGCGGGAGCGTGGGCTGTGGAACCTATTCCTGCCCGGGCACTCCGGCGGCGCGGGGCTGACCAACCTGCAGTACGCGCCGCTGGCCGAGATCACCGGGCGCAGCCCCGCCCTGGCCCCCGAGGCGCTCAACTGCGCCGCCCCCGACACCGGGAACATGGAGGTGCTGGCCGAGTTCGGCTCGCCGGAGCAGCAGGCCCGCTGGCTCAAGCCGCTGCTGGACGGCGCGATCAGGTCCGCGTTCTGCATGACCGAGCCGGACGTCGCCTCGTCAGACGCGTCCAACATCGCCACCCGGATCCTGCGGGACGGGGACGCCTACGTGATCAACGGGACCAAGTGGTGGTCCTCGGGGGCGATGGACCCGGCGTGCGAGATCCTCATCGTGATGGGCAAGACCGACCCGGGCGCCGAGCGGCACCGGCAGCAGTCGATGATCCTCGTGCCCAGGGACGCCCCGGGGGTCGGCATCGAGCGGGGCATGCGGCTGTTCGGCTACGACGACGCGCCGCACGGCGGCCACGCCGAGGTCACCTTCACCGAGGTCCGGGTGCCTGCGGCGAACCTCATCGGCGCCGAGGGCGGCGGGTTCGCGATCGCCCAGGCGAGGCTCGGCCCGGGCCGGGTCCACCACTGCATGCGGCTGGTCGGCGGTGCCGAGCGGGCGCTCGAACTGCTGTGCCGGCGGGTCACCGGGCGCACCGCGTTCGGCCGCCCGCTCGCTGAGCAGGGCGTGATCCAGGACTGGATCGCCGAGTCGCGGGTCCGGATCGAGCAGGCCAGGCTGCTGGTCCTCAAGACTGCCTGGCTGATGGACACCGTGGGCAACAAGGGCGCGCACACCGAGATCCAGGCGATCAAGGTCGCCACCCCGGCGATGGCCGAGTGGGTGATCGACAAGGCGATCCAGGCGCACGGCGCGGCCGGGATCAGCCAGGACACCCCGCTGGCCCACCTGTGGGCCTCGGCCCGGTCGCTGCGGTTCGCCGACGGCCCCGACGAGGTGCACAAGCGCTCGCTGGCGCGCCGCGAACTGCGCCGTTACGGGCCCCGGCCCGGTGACGGAGGAACCGGGCCGTAGGCCAGCGGGGGGTTCCGGGGGGTCGTCCCCCGGGCTGGCAGGGTCACCGGGTGACACGGCACAACTAAGGAGAACTGAGCAGATGCCAACCGACTCGCGGGTCGCCATCGTCACGGGCGCGGCCCGGGGCATCGGCGCGGCCACGGCCAAGCGGCTCGCCGCCGACGGCATGGCGGTCGCCGTCCTCGACCTGGACGCCGGTGCCTGCGCGGGCACCGTGGACGCGATCACCGGGGGCGGTGGGCGGGCGGTCGGGGTGGGCGCCGACGTGAGCGACACCGCGCAGGTGGAAGCCGCGGTGGGCAAGGTCGCCGCGGAACTCGGCCCGCCGGTGGTGCTGATCAACAACGCCGGGATCATCCGGGACAACCTGTTGTTCAAGATGTCCGACGGCGACTGGGACATGGTGCTCGGGGTGCACCTGCGCGGCGCGTTCCTGATGAGCCGGGCGGCGCAGAAGTTCATGGTGGAGCAGCGGTTCGGGCGCATCGTCAACCTCTCCTCGAGCTCCGCGCTGGGCAACCGCGGTCAGGTCAACTACTCCGCGGCCAAGGCCGGCATGCAGGGCTTCACCAAGACGCTGGCCATCGAGCTGGGCCCGTTCGGCGTCACCGCCAACGCCGTCGCCCCCGGGTTCATCGCCACCGACATGACCGCCGCCACCGCGGCCCGGGTGGGGATGAGCTTCGAGGACTTCCAGGCCGCCGCGGCCGGCCGGATCCCGGTCCGCCGGGTCGGCCAGCCCGAGGACGTGGCGAACGTCATCTCGTTCCTGGCCAGCGACGGCGCCGGGTTCGTGTCCGGGCAGGTGATCTACGTGGCGGGCGGGCCGCTGTGCTGACCGGGGCCGGCCAGGGCGCCGGGCTGCGCGAGCTGGTACGCGAGTTCCTGGCCGGGCACGACCCGGCGGCGATGCCCCGGCTGGAGTTCCTGCGGGCCCGGTTCGACGCCGGGCTGGCCTGGGTGCACTACCCGCCCGGGCTCGGTGGCCAGGGCCTGCCCCGCGCGCTGCAGGCCGCGGTGGACGCCGAGTTCGCGGCGGCGGGCGCCCCGGACAACAACCCGGCCCGGATCGGCATCGGCCTGGGCATGGCGGCCCCCACGATCCTTGCGTATGGCAGCGAAGAGCAGCAGCAGCGCTGGCTGCGGCCGCTGTGGACCGGCGAGGAGGTGTGGTGCCAGCTGTTCAGCGAGCCCGGCGCCGGCTCCGACCTGGCGGGCCTGGCGACCCGGGCGGCCCGCGACGGCGACGGGGCCAGCTGGCGGGTCACGGGGCAGAAGGTGTGGACGTCCATCGCGCACGTGGCGCGCTGGGGGCTGCTGCTCGCCCGCACCGACCCGGACGTGCCCAAGCACGCCGGGCTCACCTACTTCGGCCTGGACATGCACCAGCCGGGGGTCGAGGTCCGGCCGCTGCGCCAGCTCACCGGCGAGGCCGAGTTCAACGAGGTGTTCCTCACTGACGCCGCGGTCCCCGACACCGACCGGATCGGCGGCATCGGGGAAGGCTGGCGGGTCGCGCAGGCCACGCTGATGAACGAGCGGATCGCCATCGGCGGCGGGGCGCTGCCCCGCGAGGGCGGCATGATCGGGCTGGCCGCGGCCGCCTGGCGGGACCACCCGGAGGCACGGACGCCGGGCCTGTACGACCGGCTGATCCGGCTGTGGGCGGACGCCGAGGTGGCCAGGCTGGCCGGAGCCCGGCTGCGGCAGCGGCTCGCGGCTGGTACGCCGGGCCCGGAGGGCTCCGCGGCGAAGATTGTCTTCGCCCGGCTCAACCAGGAACTGACCGCGTTCGAGCTGGAACTGGCCGGGGCCGCCGGGCTGGCCTACGACGACTGGACGCTGCGCCGACCGGAAACCGTCAGCTTCTTCGGCCGCGGGCCCGGCTATCGCTACCTGCGCTCACGCGGGAATTCCATCGAGGGCGGCACCTCGGAGATCCTCCGCAATATCATCGCCGAACGGGTGCTCGGGCTGCCTGCCGAACCGCGCACCGACACCCGCGTCCCCTGGAAGGACCTCCCGCGGTGAGCACGACGACTGACAGCAGTACCCGGTCCGGCGGCCGCATCCCCGACCTGCGCTACAGCGACGCCGAGGAGCAGTTGCGGGCCGTGGTCCGTGAACTGCTCGCCGACCGCAGCCCGTGGCCGGCGGTGCTGGCCAGGGTGGACGCGGGCGAGGCCGACGACGTCGCGCTGTGGCGCGCGCTGGCCGGCGACCTGGGCTGCGCCGGGCTGCTCATCGATGAAGAACACGGCGGGGCGGGGGCCAGCTACCGGGAGGCCGCGGTCGTCGCGGAGGAGACCGGCCGGGCCGCCGCCTGCGTCCCGTACCTGACCAGCGCGGTGATGGCGACCGCCGCCCTGGTGGGCACCGGCGGCGGCGACCTGCTCGGCGGGCTGGCCGCCGGGCGGCTGACCGCCGCGCTGGCCGTCGGCTTCGCGGACATGCCGCCCGCGCCCGGGGCGGCGGACCGTTCCTGGCCGGTACGGGCCGGCCAGCCGGAGGACGGCGATGGGCCCGGCGTGGCCCCGCTGAGCGGGACGGTCACCGGGGTGGCCGGGGCGCTCGCCGCCGACGTGCTCCTGGTCCCCGCCGGCGGTGTGCCGCCGCGGCTGTACGCGGTGGACGCCCGCGCGCCGGGGGTGCGCCGGGCGCCGGTGGTGTCGCTGGACGCCACCCGGCCGCTCGCCGACGTGACGCTGGACAAGGCACCCGGGCGGCCGCTGGCGGCCGGGGAGGATGCGGCCCGCGCGGTGGCCGCCGCGCTCACCGCCGGGGCCGGCCTGCTGGCCGCCGAGCAGTTCGGCGTGGCGGAGCGGTGCCTGGGGATGACCATCGGCTACGTCAAGCAGCGGCACCAGTTTGCCCGGCCGGTGGGCTCGTTCCAGGCGCTGAAGCACCGCCTCGCCGACGTCTGGGTGGCGGTGACCCAGGCCAGGGCCGCCTCTCGGTACGCCGCCGCGTGCCTGGCCACCGGCGACCCCGACACGCCGGTCGCGGTGGCGCTGGCCAAGGCGGCCTGCGGCGACGCGGCCGTGCTCGCCGCGCAGGAGTGCGTGCAACTGCACGGCGGGATCGGCTTCACCTGGGAGCACCCCGCGCACCTGCTGCTCAAGCGGGCCAAGAGCGGGTCGCTGTCCCTCGGCACGCCGGACCGGCACCGGGCCGCGCTGGCCACCCTGGTGGACCTGCCGCCGCCGCCCGGCGGCTGAGCGATAGTGATGAACCCGTGAGTTCGTCGGCATCTCTGCTCATGAGCTCACGCGTTCATCGGCAACGGAACTGCGGGAAGGGGCATCGATGCGGTCGGTCGCGGGCGCGGGTGTGGTCGTCACCGGGGCGGGCAGCGGCATCGGGGCCGCGCTGGCGCGCAGGTTCGCCGCGGAGGGCGCACGGGTGGTGGTCAACGACCTGAACGCCGATGCCGCGGGCGAGGTGGCCCGCTCGTGCGGCGCCGCGGCCGCGCCCGGGGACGCGGCCTCGGTGGCCGGGGTGGCCGGGCTGCTGGCCACGGCACGCGGCGTGCTCGGCGAGATCGACCTGTACTGCGCGAACGCGGGGGTGGCCGCGGGTCACGGCGAGGGCGGCGAGGACGACTGGGAAGCCAGCTGGCAGGTGAACGTGATGGCGCACGTCCGCGCCGCGCGGGCGCTGCTGCCGGGCTGGCTGGACCGTGGCAGCGGCCACCTGATCTGCACCGTGTCCGCGGCGGGCCTGCTGACCATGCTGGGCGCGGCCCCGTACTCGGCCACTAAGCACGCGGCGCTCGGCTTCGCCGAATGGCTGGCCGCGACCTACGCACACCGGGGCCTCACCGTGCAGGCGCTGTGCCCGATGGGCGTGCGCACCGCGATGCTGGACGGTATCTCGCCGGCCGCGGAGCTGATCCTCGGCGAGACGGCGATCACCGCCGATGAGGTCGCGAACGCCGTCATGGCCGGCATCGCCGGCGGCGGCTTCCTCATCCTGCCGCACCCCGACGTGGCCCGGATGTACGCGAACCGCGCCGCCGACACCGACCGCTGGCTGCGCGGCATGAACAGGCTGCAGGCGCGCATCGAGACGGCGGTGTAGGCGGTGCCGGGCTGCGCCCGCCCAGTCTCAGGCGGGCATGCGGTACCGGTAGACGCGGGTCTCCCGCTCCTCGAACCCGGCCCGCTCGTACAGCCGCCCGGCCGCCTTGCGGGACGGGCGGGAGGTCAGGTCCACCGTCCGCGCCCCGGCCGCATGGGCGAGCGCGATCGCCTCGCTGGTCAGCGCCTCGCCGACGCCCTTGCCCCGGGCCGCCTCGTCCACCACCACGTCCTCGATCCAGGCGCGGAACCCGGTGGGGATCGGGAACATCGCCAGGGTCAGCGTGCCGATGATCGACCCCCCCGACCGGGCGACCAGCAGGGTCACCGCCGGGGAGCCCACGATCTCCGCCAGCGCGGTGCGCCCCGGCGGGCCGGTGGTCGCGGACAATTGCGGGATGAGCCTGGCAAACGCCGCCACCAGCTCGTCGGTCACCTCGTGAACGACCTCAACAGTCACGCCGGGCAGATTACCGCCCCCGGCGGCGCGCGGCGGTAAGGCACGGGCGTGACGGGCAAGGCGCTGGTACTCGGCGGCGGCGGCATCACCGGCGCGGCCTGGGAGGTGGGCCTGGTCGCCGGGCTGGCCGCGCGCGGGCTCGACCTGACCGCCGCCGACGCGGTCATCGGCACCTCCGCGGGTGCCCTGGCCGGTGCCCAGCTCACTTCGGGGGTCCCGCTGGCCGAGCTGTACGCGGTCCAGCGCGCGCCGTCCAAGGTCGAGGTCGCCGCCGCCATGGGCCGGGTGCTGATGCTCCGCTACGGCCTGGCGGTGTTCACCCCCGGGACGCCGGCCAGGGCCCGCAAGCGGCTCGGCCGGCTGGCCCGGGCCTCCCCGCCGCTGGCCGAGGCCGAGCGCCGCGCGGTGATCGGCGCCTGGCTGCCCGGGCACGAGTGGCCCGCCCAGCGGCTGGTGATCACCGCCGTAGACGCGGACACCGGGGAGTGCGCCACGTTCGACTCGGCCAGCGGGCTGGGCCTGATCGAGGCGGTGAGCGCGAGCTGCGCGGTGCCGGGCGTCTGGCCGCCGGTCCTGATCAACGGGCGGCGGTGGATGGACGGGGGAATGCGCTCGGCGGCCAACGCCGACCTGGCGGCGGGGTTCGGCCGGGTCGTGGTGCTGGCGCCGTTGTGGCGGGGCATGCGCGTCATGCCGTCCGCAGTGCGCCAGTGCCAGCAGCTCGCGGCCGGCGGCAGCGCCGTGGCGCTGGTCACACCGAACGCCGAGGCGCTGGCCGCCCTCGGCCCCAACCTGCTCGACTCGGCCCGCCGCGCGGACGCCGCGCGGGCCGGGTACGCCCAGGCGGAGGCCGCACTGCCCGATCTGGCCGCGGTGTGGTCAGGGGCGCGCCGGCCGGCCGGCTCAACGACGCCATGAAACGGTGCCGGCCCGCAGTTCGCGGGCCGACACCGTCCCTTTCTGGCTCAGCTGGCGTAGTCCAGCAGCGGCTGGGCGCGGCTGGGGTGGCGCAGCTTGGACAGGGACTGCTTCTCCAGCTGGCGGATCCGCTCCCTGGTGAGGCCGAGCGCGCGCCCGATCTCGTCCAGCGTGTGCGGGTTCCCGTCGTAGAGGCCGAACCGCATCGCCATGATGGTCGCCTCCCGCGGCGTCAGCGCGTCCAGCGCGTTCCGCAGCTGGTCCGCCATCAGCTGGCGGTCGACCAGCTCGGACGCCTCCGGCGCGTCCACGTCCTCGATGAGGTCACCGATGCTGGTCTCGCCGTCCTCGCCGATCGTCGAGTCCAGGCTGATCGGCTGGCGGCTGGTGCGCAGCAGCTCCTCGATCTGGTCCGGGGTGCGGTCCAGCTCCACCGCCAGCTCCTCCGGGGTGGGCTCCCGGCCGAGGCGCTGGTGCATGTCCCGCTCCACCCGGCTGAGCTTGGACAGCATCTCCAGCACGTGCACCGGCAGCCGGATGGTCCGGGCCGCGTCGGCGAAGCCGCGCTGGATCGCCTGCCGGATCCACCACATGGCGTAGGTGGAGAACTTGTAGCCCTTGGTGTAGTCGAACTTCTCCACGGCGCGGATCAGGCCCAGGTTGCCTTCCTGCACCACGTCGAGCAGGCTCAGCCCCCGGTCGCTGTACTTCTTCGCCACCGACACCACCAGCCGCAGGTTCGCCTCCAGCATGTGGGCCTTGGCGCGCCTGCCGTCCTCCGCGACCAGTTCCAGGTCCCGGCGGTAGTCCTCGTCGAGGTCCGGCTCGGTGTCCAGCTTGTACTCCGCGTAGAGCCCGGCCTCGATGCGCTTGGCCAGGTTCACCTCCTGCTCCGCGGTGAGCAGGCTGGTGCGGCCGATCGACTTCAGGTACGTGTGGACGGAGTCGCCCATCGTGGAGGTCTGGTCATCCAGGTCCACCTCGGCCACCGGCGCGGCAGCCTCGGCCTCCATCAGCGCCGCGGCCTCCGCTGCCTCGCCGTCGATCCCGTCGATCCCCACGATCTCGGCGATCTCCTCGGGGGCCGGCTCGGTCTGCACAGTCGTCATGACGTCCTTACTCGTTCCAGTCCCCGTCTTGGCGGGGATCTTCGCGGGTGCGGCTCGCTTGGTGCGGGTGGCGGCCGGGCGTGCGGCGGCGGTGCGCTCAGCGGCCGTCCGCGCGGGCGCGGTGCGTACGGTCCTCGGCATGAGGCACCTCCTTCCGTGTGCGCGCGTCACGGCGGGCGCATCGCCTGGCGGCCCCGCATCCAGCACCGCCGTCGCGGGGACGGCACCGGCTTGAAATCGGCTGGTACTGTGAAGCGCGGGCACTAGTTCTAACGCGCCATGCGCCAAGTTGTTCCCGTGGCGCTCAATCCTGCCCGCCTGCTTGCGCGTGTTACCGGCCGCGTGCCCCGGTGCGGCCCGCTTCCGCGCCTTCGGTGCCACCGCCACGGCACCGTCAGGTGGCGTGATCCCTTCGAAGGCCCCGGATGGCGGCGAAGTCGGGTTTGCCCGAAGGGAGGAGGGGCAGCGCGGGAACCACGAACAGGGCGCGGGGGGCCGCGTAGGCGGGCAGCTTCCGGCGGACCGCCGCACGAAGGTCTTCCAGGCGGGGCGGCGCGGAGAAGCTGACGGGGACGATGACCGCGGTGACTCGCTGTCCCCACCGTGAGTCCGGTTCGCCGAAGACGGCGGCCTCGCGGACGGCGGGGCAGGCTTCCAGGATGGCGGCGACCTCGGTGGGGGATACCTTGTGGCCCCCGGTGTTGATCATTTCGTCGGCGCGCCCTTCGACGGACAGACGGCCATCGGGGCCGATCTTGCCCAGGTCGGAGGTGGTGAACCAGCCGTCCTTGGCCAGGGCCTGCTCGGTCAGGGCGGGGCGGTTGCGGTAGCCGGAGAACAGGACCGGGCCGGTGATCTGGACCCGGCCGGCGGAGGAGGTGCGGAGCCGGACGCCGTCGAGGGGGAGGCCGTTGTAGACGCAGCCGCCGCAGGTCTCGGACATGCCGTACGTGGTGATCACCCTGGCGCCGGCGGCGCGGGCGCCGGCCAGCAGGCCGGACGGGACCGCCGCGCCGCCGAGCAGGATCGCGCCGAACGCGGACAGCCCGGCGCCCGCGTCCAGCAGCCGGCGCAGCTGCGCCGGAACCAGGGACGTATAGCCGCAGCCGAACGCGGCCAGGTTGCGCTGCGCCGGGTCCAGCCGGTCCACGACGACGGGGGTGGTGCCGGAGATCAGGGAGCGCACCAGCACGCCGAGGCCGGCGATGTGGCTGGTGGGCAGCGGGCAGAGCCAGCGGGCGCCGGGGGCGGCGCCGATCCGGTCCAGGCTGGCCCGGGCGGAGGCCCGCAGCGCGCGGGCGCCGAGCTGCACGCCCTTGGGCTCACCCGTGGAACCGGAGGTGGCTACGACGACCGCCGTGCCGTCAGGCAGGTCAGCCCCGGAGCCAGGTGCGGCTCCGCGGGAGTCGCCGGGGCGCCATCGTACGCGGCCGTCTTCTGTTTCTACCGTGGCGGGAGTGAAGGCGTGCAGCAGATCGGCGACCCTGGCCTGCGGCAGGGCCGGATCCAGCGGCAGGATCGCCGGGCCGCTGCCGTCCAGCGCCGCCGCCAGCGCCTCGAGCAGCCGGCCCGCCCCGGCGGCGGGCGGGAGCAGGAGCGCGTGCAAGGGACGTCCGGACATCAACGTAAGGTTAACGGGCAAAACTCTGGTGGAACGGGAGGGGCAGGCGTGACCGACGCGCAGCGGCCGGGACCCGGCGCGGGCCACGGCGGCACCGCGTGACCGGCGGCCACGTCCGGGAACGCGTGGCGGCCCTGCTGGATTCGATGCGGGCGTTCGCCATCCCGATGCGGACCCGTTTCCGCGGGATCACGGTGCGCGAGGGCGCGCTGATCGAGGGGCCGGCCGGCTGGGGGGAGTTCTCCCCGTTCGCCGAGTACGGGCCCCGGGAGTGCGCCCGCTGGCTGGCCTGCGCCCTGGAAGCCGCGGCGGACGGCTGGCCCGCGCCGGTGCGCGACCAGGTGCCGGTCAACGTGACCGTGCCCGCGGTGGGCCCGGTCGCGGCGCACGCGCTGGTGGCGGCGTCGGGGTGCCGCACCGCGAAGGTCAAGGTGGCCGAGCGGGGGCAGTCCCTCGCCGACGACGTGGCCCGGGTGGAGGCGGTACGGGACGCCCTGGGCAGCGGCGGCGCGATCCGGGTGGACGCGAACGGCGCCTGGGACGTGGGCCAGGCGCGACGGGCGCTGCGCGCGCTGGGCGCGTTCGGCCTGGAATACGCCGAGCAGCCGTGCGCCACCCTCGCCGAACTGGCCGAGTTGCGCCGCACGGTGGACGTGCCGCTGGCCGCGGATGAGTCGATCCGCCGCGCCGAGGACCCGCTCACGGTGCGGGCGGCGGGCTGCTGCGACATCGTGGTGCTCAAGGCTCAGCCGCTCGGCGGGGTGCGCGCGGCGCTGGCCGTGGCCGAGGCCTGCGGGCTGCCCGTCGTCGTGTCCAGCGCGGTCGAGACCTCGGTGGGGCTGGCCGCCGGTGTCGCGTTCGCCGCGGCGCTGCCCGAGCTTCGCTACGCCTGCGGGCTGGCCACCATGAGCCTGCTCGACGGCGACGTCACCGCCGCGCCGCTGGCGGAACGGGCCGGCGTGCTGCCCGTGGCGCGGCCCGCCGTCGATGCCGAACGCCTGGCGGCGTGGCAGGCCGATCCCGCGCCGTGGCGGGCCCGTGCGCTGGCGGCCGCCCCGTACCTGGATCCGTCGTGAACCCGGCCACCGCGCTCGCCGCCGTCCTGGTAGACGAACTGGCCAGGTGCGGCCTGGCCGAGGCCGTGCTGGCACCCGGGTCCCGCAGCGCCCCGCTGGCCATGGCGCTCTGGGACCGCGCCGCACGGGGTCCGGGGGAACCGGGGACGGGCGCCGGAGCAGGCCTTCGGCTGCACGTGCGGATCGACGAGCGGTCGGCGGCGTTCCTCGCGCTCGGGCTGGCCAAGGCGAGCGGCCGGCCGGTCGCCCTGGTGTGCACGTCGGGGACCGCGGCCGCGCACTTCCACGGGGCGGTGATCGAGGCCAGCGAGGCCGGGGTGCCGCTGCTCGTGCTCACCGCCGACCGGCCGCCCGAGCTGCGCGGCACCGGCGCGAACCAGACCATCGACCAGATCAAGCTGTACGGGGACGCGGTGCGCTGGTTCTGCGAGGCCGGGGTGCCGGAGGCGCGGCCGGGCATGACCGCGTACTGGCGGTCGCTGGCGTGCCGGGCGTGGGCCGCCGCCGCGGGCGCGGACGGCGGGTTCCCCGGGCCGGTGCACGTCAACCTGCCGCTGCGCGAGCCGCTGGTGCCCGGCCTGCCGGACGCGGGGGGCGCGGGCGCCTGGCCCGAGCCGCTGGACGGCCGCCCGGACGGGGCTCCCTGGACGAGGTTCCCCGGTGCCTCCCGGGCTGCGGGGGTGCTGGAACTGCCGTGGACCGAGCGCGGCGTGATCATCTGCGGGGACGGGTGCACGGACCCCGTCGGGCTGCTGCGGCTGGCCGGGCAGGCCGGCTGGCCGGTCCTCGCCGAGCCCTCCTCCGGCGCACGGTCCGGGCCGATGAGCCTGGGCGCCTACCAGTACCTGCTGGATTCACCGGAGTTCGTGGCGGCGCACCGGCCCGAGGTCATCGTGTCGGCCGGCCGGCCCGGCCTGTCCCGCGCCCAGCTCGGCTACCTGAAGACGGCCCCGCCGGCCCGGCACGTCGTGGTCGCGCAGGGGCCGGGCGGGCACTGGGCCGACCCGGCGCGCAGCGCCACCGACGTGGTGCCCGCCGTCCGGCTGGCGGGCGCCCCCACCACCGGCACGGGATGGCTGGCCTCCTGGCGCGCGGCCGACGCGGCGGCCGGTGCCGCGGCTGCCGCCATCCTCGACGGCGCCGAGGGCCTGTCCGAGCCGCGGCTCGCGCGCGACCTGACGGCGGCCCTGCCGGACGGCGCCCTCCTGTGGGCGGCGTCCAGCCTGCCGATCCGTGACCTGGACCAGCAGATGGCCCCGCGCGCGGGGCTGACGGTGCTGGCCAGCCGGGGCGCGAGCGGGATCGACGGGATGATCTCCGCGGCCACGGGCGCCGCGCTGGCGCACCAGCGCGCCGGGGGCGGCCCCGCCGCCGCCCTGGTGGGGGACCTCGCGTTCCTGCACGACGCTCCGGGCCTGTTCCTCGGCCCGCGGGAGCCGCGCCCCGACCTGGCCGTGGTCGTGGCCAACAACGACGGCGGCGGCATCTTCTCGCTGCTGGAGCAGGCCGGGCACCGCGGGCCGTTCGAGCGTGTGTTCGGCACCCCGCACGGGGCCCGGCTGGGCAGCCTGGCGGCCGCGGCGGGGCTGCCGGCCGTCACCATCGAGCGTCCTGGCGAGCTGGCGGGCGCGCTGCGCGGTGAGGGAATCCGGGTGGTCGAGGTGCGGACCAGCCGGGAGGCCGGCGCGGAGCTGCGCCGAAAGCTGCACGCGGCGTGCACGGCCGCCGCCGCGGCCGCCGGGTAGCGGGCCGGGCGGGCCCGGCTCAGGTTTCGAGCGCGAACTGCATCGCGGCGAACTTGGCCTGGGTCTCGGCAAGCTCGGCGGCGGGGTCGGAGCCGGCGACGATACCGCAGCCGGCGAACAGCCGGGCGCGGCGGCCGTCCACCTCCGCGCAGCGGAGCGCGATGCCCCATTCCCCGTTGCCCCGGGCGTCGACCCAGCCGACCGGCCCGGCGTACCGGCCGCGGTCCATCTCCTCCAGCTCGCGGATCAGCTCCATGGCCGCCTCGGCCGGGGTCCCGCACACCGCCGGGGTGCAGTGCAGCGCGTCGGCCAGGGCCAGCACGGACTGGTCCCTGCCGGGCTGCCCGCCGTCCAGCCGCCCGGTGATCCAGGTCGCCAGGTGCTGCACGTTGGCGAACCGCATGAGCGACGGGCCGGGTTCCACCGTGAGCCGGTCGCAGCGGCTGGCGAGCACCGCCCGCACGCCCACCACCGCGTACCCGTGCTCCTCCCGCTCCTTCGCCGAGGCCAGCAGCGCCGCGCCGAGCCTGGCGTCCTCCGCGGCGTCCCGGCCGCGCGGGGCGGTCCCGCCCAGCACGAGCGAGCTGACGTCGTCGTCCTGGCGGCGGATCAGCAGCTCCGGGGTGGCACCGACCAGGTTCGCGCAGGCGAAGGTGTAGCAGTCGGGGTAGCGCTCGGTGAGCCGCCGCAGGATGGCGCGGATGTCAAGGTCGCGGGCGGCGGTCGCGTACAGGTCGCGGGCCAGCACGACCTTGCTCAGCTGGCCGGCCCGGATGCGCCGGACCGCGGCGGCGACCGCGCGTTCCCAGCCGGGCGCGGTCAGGCTCCCGTCGTGCCAGCGGATGTCCGCGGGGGTCGCCCGCGGCCCTGGCCCGCCGCCCGGCCCACCGGCCGCAGGCCAGCGGGGCGGGACGCCCCGCACGGTGCGCCTGGCCGCCAGCGGGCGGATCGTCGTGAGCCATGCGCGGCTGCCCCGGCGGCCGATGATCGTTTCGGGCACCACCAGGACCGAGCCGTCGGACGCGGAATCGAAGGTGAAGCTGCCGAAGGCAACCGGCCCGCAGCCGGGCTCGGCCACCTGGTCGTCAACCTCGGCGCCGTCGAACAACTCGCGGAGCCACTTCTGGCCGGCGGTGAACCTGTCCTCGCCCGCGGGCAGGGTGATCCGGGCCGTTTCGCCCCACCCGGCCAGGCCGTCACCGTGGCGGATCCAGGCCACGCCCGCCGGCTCGGGAAGCCAGGCCACCAGGTCGCCGGGGTCGCCGATCTCGACGGTCCGCACGCCCAGCCGTTCCGGCGCCGGGCTGCGGTCGATGTACTGGGGGAGTGCCACGCCAGTCAACTCTACGTGGGCACGGACATTTCCCGGCCGGCGGGGAGCGCGACGCCGTCGCTGAGGTCCGGTGGAGTCGCGGGGCGTGTGATAATGTCCTGCCGAAGTAATCTCTATAAAAACGATCGAATTAAAGGATGAAGGTACGCACGGCCAGTTCACCGCTGAGTCAGGCCCGCCTGCGGCAGCTCGTCCGGGGCGTCGCGGCGCGTGAGCACGAGTGGCTCAGCCTTGTCCGGTACGACCTCAACAAGCGCTGGTACCAGCGGCTGGCCTGGGACGACGGCCACGAGATGTGGTTGCTCAGCTGGCTGCCGGGGCAGCGGACCGGCTTCCACGACCACTGTGAATCCTCCGGCGCGTTCACGGTGGCGCGGGGCACGCTGCGGGGGCGCACGGCGCCCGGCCACCGCCCGGGGCCGTCGGTCGCGGTGCACCGCGGCGAGGTGCGATCGTTCGGTCCCTGGTACGTCCACGATGTGATCAATGCCTCAGTGCAGCCCGCGGTCAGCGTGCACGCGTACTCGCCTCCGCTGACCAGCATGCGGCGCTTCGACTTCGGCCCCGGGAGGCGGCCGCCTCTCCCGGCTAGAGCAGCCTGAGCTGTTGCGCCGCGGCGGCCTCCGGTGCCACCTGCCTCTGTCCGGGCGGGGCGAAGCGGCGGGGGCCGCCGCGCCGCGCCCGGCTGGGCGCGCCGCGGCCGACGCCGTAGCGCTCGGCCAGGGCCCGGACCTGCTCTGTCACCTGCTTCTGGTAGGCCGCGGGGGCGTACGCGCCGCGGCCGTACAGGGCGCTGTAGCGGGGCAGCAGGTCCGGGTGCGCCTCGCCCAGCCAGCGGAGGAACCACTCCCGCGCCCCGCTGCGCAGGTGCAGCACGATCGGCGTGACCGAGCTGGCGCCGGCCTGCGCGATCTGCCGCACGGTGGCCTCCAGGCGCGCCGGGGAGTCGGACAGGAACGGCACGACGGGGCCCATCAGCACCGCACAGGGCAGGCCCGCCGCGGTGACCGCGGCGCACACCTCCAGCCGCCGCTGCGGGCTCGCCGTGCCGGGCTCCAGGTCCCGCCAGAGCGCGGTGTCCGCGCACCCCACGGACACCGCGAGCCCGACGTCGGTGACCTCGGCGGCCCCGGTGATCAGGTCCAGGTCCCGCAGGATCAGCGTGCCCTTGGTCAGGATCGAGAACGGGTTGGCCGCGTCGCGCAGCGCGGTGAGGATGCCCGGCATGAGCCGGTAGCGCCCCTCGGCCCGCTGGTAGCAGTCCACGTTGGTGCCCATGGCGATGTGCTCGTCCCGCCAGCGCGGCGCGGCCAGTTCCTTGCGCACCAGGTCCGGCGCGTTGACCTTGACCACGATCTTGGAGTCGAAGTCGTGGCCGGAGTCCAGGTCCAGGTAGGTATGCGACTTCCGGGCGTAGCAATACAGGCACGAATGACTACATCCCCGGTAGGGATTAATGGTCCAGCGGAACGGCACCCGGGAGGCGTCGGGCACCCGGTTGATGATCGACCGGGCCTGGACCTCGAAGAACGTCATGCCACGGAACGCCGGCGTGTCGAAGGTCCGGGTCACCGCGCGCTGCTCGAACAGCATCGGCGCGGCCGGCGCCGGTGGTGTCTCCCCGCCCGGCGCACCGGCCCGCAGTGCATCCCAGCGCATGCGCCAAACTTAGAACACGCGTTCTGGGTAGTCAAACACCAGTTCTAACGGGTGCGCGCCGTGCCGGGGCGCCGAACACCACCGCTATTGGGGTAGCCGGACCAGGGCTAAAAATCTTGCTGAGGGGGATACCGTGGGAAACAGGGCGATACGAGCCGGTCGGTAGGCAAAGCGGCGCGGGGGCGGGAGGTGGCGCCCATGGCGTTGTCCATGGAGGAGCAGCGCATCCTCGCGGAGATCGAGCAGGAGCTGGAACGCTCTGAGCCGGTGCTCGCCGCCTGCCTGGCCATGTTCTCCCGCCCGGGCCGGGCCGGGCTGCTGCGCGCGCCCGGCGTGCGGCGCCGCTCGCCGCGGGTGCTGGCCGTGGCGTCGCTGGCGGCCGTGGTCCTGCTCATCGTGCTGCCCGTGGTGCTCTACGCCCTGGTAGCGCTGCGCGCGGCACCGCTGAGCCGCCCGGCGGGCCACCCGTCGGCCTCGTCCGCGCCGCGCGCCGTGGTCGGACCGGCGGTGATGACCGCTCCCCGGCAGCGCTGAGCCCCGGACTCGCTGAGGCACGGGCTCGCTGAGGCACGGGCTCGCTGAGCCGGGGCCGGCGGCACGCCGTGACGCCCGGCCGCCGGGCCGGACGGCCCTAGGACCCGCGCCAGAGCTGGATCAGGTACTGCTCGAGCCCGTCCAGGGTCCCGCGCGCCTGCTGGAACTCGTCGCTGAGCGGGTCGAGGCCGCGCCGGAACAGGTCGCGGTAGCGGCGCGTGACCTCGCTCCGGTTGCGAGCGAACACGCGGACCACGTAGTCGCCGACGCCACCGGCGAGCTTCAGGCTGTCCACGGCCTTGCCCGCGGTGCCCATGTCGATGCTGACCGCGCCGCGCAGGTACAGGACGGCCTTGGCCTCGTCCTCCCACTTCTCGCCGAACGGCGGCGGTGCGGAGTCCCACTCCTCGAGGTGCAGCTGGGCGCTGACGATCTCCTGGAGGCTGGCCACCCACATCTGCTCGCGGGTGACGCTGATCAGCGCCCCTTCCGGCGGTGCCGGGCTTCCCGGCCCGTCAGGGTCCACGGTGGCGTCATGCAGCCGGAACATGCGCCGATCCGGGAGGACGGGGATCTCCAGCCGGAGCAACCTTCGGCTCACACGTGCCCCCTTACATGCTCTTTCCCTTCTAGCATGCTCTGCCAGCGAGCGCCGGAGCCCGGTATTCGGTGATAAACCACATATGTGATTCTCACGCACGGCCGGGGCCGGGGCGGGAACCGGGGCCATCAGAACAGCCGGGCGCGCACCTCGTCCCAGAGCGCGGCGTAGGCGCGGGCCGCGGCGCTGCGGGGCGCGAACGCCGTCACCGGCGACCGCTGCACGGCCATCTGCTCGACCACCGACAGCGCGGGGATCGCGGCGGCCGCGACGTCCTCGCGCTCGGCCGGCAGCCGCTGCGTTATCTCCTTGTGCAGCCGCTTGCGCCGGTCGGTCATCGAGCAGAACGCGAGCACCGCGGGCTTGTGCCCGTCCAGGCCGCGGATGAACTCGGTGAGCTGGTCCAGGGTGCGCAGCGACAGCGTGGTCGGGATGACCGGGGCCAGTACCAGGTCGGCGGCGTGCAGCACGGCCTCGGACAGCAGCGAGATGCCCGGCGGGCAGTCGATGAAGACCACGTCGTAGGACGTGGTCAGCGGGCGGAGCAGGCGCGCCAGGCGCTGGGCCGGTTTCTTGGTGGCGTCCAGGATCAGGTCGAGGTTCCGGAAGGTGAAGTCAGCGGGGAGCAGGTCGAGGCCGGCGAAGTCGGTCCCCTTGACCGCCCTGTCCAGGCCGGCGCCGCCGCGGATCAGGGCGGTGCCGCCGCCTTTCACCCGGGGGCGGACCCGGAACAGGTAGCTGGCCGCGGCCTGGGGGTCCAGGTCGGCCAGCAGCACCCGGAGGCCATCGCGGGCGGCGAGGTGGCTGAGGTTGACCGCGGCGGCCGTCTTGCCGACCCCGCCCTTGATGTTGTACGTGGCGACGATCTTCATGCGCCCGCGCCCGCGGCCAGCACGGCGAAGTCGGCCCGCGCCTCGCGGCTGGCGAACGCGGCGAACCGGCCGGAGAACTCGCTGCGCGCCCGCCGTTCCCGCTCGCCCACGTGGGCGGCGAGATCTCCCATCGCGAGCAGCGCGGTGGCCGGGACGCCGATGGCGAGCAGGTCCGCAGCGGCCTCCCGGATCTCCGCGAGCTGCACCTGGCAGTCCTGGTAGGTGCCCAGGCAATCCTGCAGGCCCTTCAGCTCACGCACCGCCCGCCGGTGGGAGGCCGGGTCGTGCAGCGAGGCGAAAAACTCGAGGGCGTACCGCAGCTCCTTGCACCGCTTGCGCAGGTCATGAAGCTTTTCCGGGGGAGAGCCGGCGCTGATCGCGCCGCCGCGGGTGAGGATGCGCCGGTGCGCGTCGCCGATGATCCTGGCGGCGGCGTGCGCCGCGTCCGGGCCCCGGCGCGGTGGAGTGAGGCCGGTGAGGGCGCCCCGCCACGCCTTGGTCAGCGTGGTGAACCGCGCTGAGCGCAGCGCGCGCGCCAGCCGGCGCTGCTCGGCGGCGCGCCGCTCGGCCAGGTAGTGGTGGAACGGCTCCAGGTCGGCCGGGCTGGCGGAGGTCAGCCCGGCCGCGCCCGCGGCGAAGGTCAGCAGGTGCACGTCGAGGTCGCGGGTGGGCGTGGTGAGGTCGCCGAGCCACTTGAACGCGGGCCGGTACTCGCCGGCGAGGCCCTCCGGCAGCAGGCCGGCGCCCAGCTTCAGGGCGGTCCTGGTGCGCCGCACCGAGACGCGCAGGTCGTGCAGGAATTCGGTGTCGATGTCGCGGATCGTCCCCGCGACGTTCGCCTCCAGGGTGTCGAGCAGCCGCAGCAGGACCGCGGCGAGCGCCATCCGGGCCGGCATCGCGGCGCTGAGGTCCACGTCGACCTTGTTCGTGTACCCACCGGGCGCCTGGCCAGCGGTGGCCAGCACCGCGTCCAGCGGCGGCAGCGTGGTGGGGAACACGCCGGGCTGCGCGGCCAGGCACCGGGCGATCCGGTCCGTCTGGCCCCGGTATCCGCGCACGGCGGTGAGGGACAGCCGCGCGGGCAGGCCCGTGGCGCCCGGCCGGGACGGGTGCAGGCAGTCCACGGTGAGCCAGGCCACCGTCTTTGCGTCGGCGTTGCACAGCCGGAACTGGGCCACCCTGCTCGCGGCCTTCGCGGCCGGCAGCAGCGCACGCACCGAGGTCAGGCCCTGGAGCCGGTCCCGGAGCGGGCCACCGGGCAGCCCTTCGGCGAGCGCCGGCCAGCGGGTGCCGTTCGCCACCGCGGTGATCCGCTCGCCGGCGGTGCCGCACAGCACGAGTTGCGCCGGGCCGCGCCCGGTCACGTACTCCAGGGTGAGGCCGGCCCGGCGCAGCCGCCAGTCGAAGGTGTCCAGCCAGGTGCGCCGCAGGGTGCGGGACCGGGCCGCGGGCACCACGGAGAACCGCGGCGCGAGCGCTTCGCGTACGGCCTGCGATACGGGTCGTTCGCCGTCCGTATACGCGAAGTCGTGAGTATGTACACCCACTGTTAACCTCCGCCCGAGACTTCCGCGTGTGCACGCGGAATCGCGAGGACAGCGCCAACCCGGCCCGTTCCGCTGGCGTCAGTCTAGGTGCCGGGCGCTGCCTCTCCTAGAGGGGCTTTTGCCGGGTGTGCCCCGTTCGGCCGCCGGGACACCGCGCCGGTCAGCCGGGGCGCCGTGCCCGCGCAGGCCGCCCGCCGCCGTGCACTACTCTGCAGTCCGTGAACCCCGCGGACTGGGCGTCGATCGCCTCGCTGGCCACGGCCGGCGGGACGCTGGTGCTCGCCGTGGCGACGTTCGCCTCGGTCCGGTCCGCGAACCGCGCCGCGCGGGCCGCCGAGCAATCCCTGCTGGTGGGCTTGCGCCCGCTGCTGGTGGCGTCCCGGCTGCACGACGACGCGCAGAAGGTGATGTTCGTCGACGGCAAGTGGGTCCAGGTGCCGGGCGGCCGGGCCACGGCTCAGGCCGAGGAAGGGGTGATCTACCTGACCGTGTCCGTGCGCAACGTGGGCCGCGGCATCGCCGTCCTGCACGGCTGGCACTTCTACCCGGACTGGGGGCCCGGCGTGCCCGATCCGGTCCTCGATGAGTTCCACCGGCAGACCCGGGACCTGTACGTGCCGCCGGGGGACATCGGCTTCTGGCAGGGGGCCTTCCGGGACGAGGCCGATCCCCAGTACGACGACGCCTGCAAGGCGGTCACGTCCAGAAGCCAGATGACCGTCGACATCCTCTACGGCGACCACGAGGGCGGCCAGCGCGTCGTCACCAGGTTCGGCCTCCAGCCGGCGCAGGGCGAGGGCTGGCTGGTTTCGGTGAACCGGCACTGGAACATCGACCGGCCGGACCCGCGGTGACGCCGATGCTGAACGACCCGTTCGCGCGGCTCGAGGGCCCGCTGGCCGGCACCACCCGGATGCGCCTGGAGGTCGTGGAGAACCGCCCGCTGACGCCCTCCATGCAGCAGGTGGTGCTGTCCGCGCCGGAACTCGCCGGATTCACCTACCGGCCCGGGCAGGACCTGATGCTGATGGTCGCCGTGGACGGGGATCGCCCGGTCCGCCGCCGGTACACCATCAGGGACACAGACCCGGCGCTGCGCCAGGTCACCCTGGGCATCGTCCGCCATGACCGCGGCCCCGGCGAGCGCTGGGTCGCCACGGCGCGGCCGGGGGACCAGATCGAGGGCATCGGGCCGCGGGGCAAGATCTTCCCGGCGGAGGGCGCTGCCTGGCACCTGTTCGCCGGGGACTTCTCCGCGCTGCCCGCCCATTTCGCCATGGCCGGCTCGCTCCAGGCCGGCGAACGGGCCACGGTCATCCTTGAGGTGCCCGGGCCCGCCGACGAGCAGGACCTGGCCGCGGCGGCGGACGCGGAGGTGGCCTGGCTGCACACCGGCGGCGCCCCGCCGGGTGACCCTTCCGCGCTGGTGCGGGCGCTCGCGGACGTGACCCTTCCGCCGGGAGCCGGGCACGCCTACCTGGCCGGCGAGGCCCGTCAGGTCCTCGCGATGCGGGAGGCGCTGGCGGGGCGCGGGCTGCCCGCGGACCAGGTGTCGCCGAAGGCCTACTGGGGGCTGGGCCGGGCCAACGCCGCCCACGGCGAGCCCGCCAGGGACTGATCGAAGCGGGGTGGTGCCGACCCGACGCGGCCGGTCAGCGGGTGCCCGTCGGTGGCGGCGGGTCAGCGGCACCCGCAGGCGCCGCCGCAGCAGCCGCCACCGCCGCGCGGCTCGGCCCCGCCAGCCGCGGCCCGGCCGCCCACGGACACCGTGGAGAGCAGTTTCACCGTGTCGTCGTGCCCTTGCGGGCAGGGCGCCGGGGCGGAGGCCTCCGCCATCGGCCGGTTGCGCTCGAACGTCGCGCCGCACGCGCGGCAGCGGTACTCATACCGTGGCACGCAAAAAGCCTACGTCACGCCGCTGCCGCGGGGGAGCGGTGGCGCCGGACCGCCCGCCGGGGCGGATGGCACCGGGCCCTCGGCCGGCCCGGGACGGGCGGCCGCCGGGGCCGGCGGCGCACCGGAGGGGGCGTCCTCGTAGTAGAACTGCCCACCGCGCATCAACGAGACCGCGGCGCCGACCGCCGACATCAGCGCCGCCGCGGTGAACACGATGATCAGGCCGTGGTGGAAGGGTGCCGAGATCAGGTGGGGGAAGAACTGGTTCCCGGTGAGTACCGCCACGCTGCGGCGCGGCAGCGTGGCCAGCACCCCGGAATGGGCGAGCAGGTGCTGTACCGGGTTGAAGCCGAGCAGCGCCGCGAACACGGTGCTCACCGGCGGCAGGTGGCTGACCTGTGCGGCCACCGTGGCCGGGACCCCCTGGGCGCGCAGGCCGGCGCTCAGCGTCGCGGGGAGCGTGGCGGCCAGCCCGGCGATCATCAGCGAGAAGAAGATGCCGATCGACAGGGACATCCCGGAGTTCTGGAACGTCGAGCGCATGCCCGAGGCCACGCCCCGGTGCCGGGCCGGGACGCTGCTCATGATCGCCGAGGTGTTGGGCGAGGCGAACAGCCCGGAGCCGATGCCGTTGAAGGTGATGATCAGGGCGAACGCCCAGTAGGGGAAGTCCACGGGCAGGAGCATCAGCCCGCAGAACGCGCCGGCCGCCACCAGCAGCCCCGCGGTCGCGAACAGCCGCGGGCCGAACCGGTCCGACAGGTACCCCGACACCGGCCCGGCCAGCAGGAACCCAGCGGTCAGCGGCAGCATGTAGATCCCCGCCCACAGCGGCGTGACGTTGAACGGGTACCCGTGCAGCGGCAGCCAGATCCCCGCCAGCCAGATCACCAGCATGAACTGCAGCCCGCCGCGGGCGATCGAGCCGAGCAGGCTGGCGGCGTTGCCCGCCGCGAACGCGCGGATCGTGAACAGCCGCATCCGGAACATCGGCTCGGGAGTCTTCGTCTCGATCACGCCGAACGCCACCAGCAGCACCACGCCGGCCGCGAGGCCGGACAGCACCCATGGGTTGGTCCACCCGGTGGGGTGCCCGCCGTACGGCTGGATCCCGTAGGTGATGGACATGAGCAGCACCCCCGCGCCGAGCGCGAAGGTGACGTTGCCCGGCCAGTCGATCTTCGCGCGGCGGGTGGTCGCGATCTCCCGCAGGCTGCGGTAGGACCACACCGTGCCGAACACGCCGATCGGGACGTTCACCCAGAACACCGCGCGCCAGTCCCAGGCCGCGAGCAGCCCGCCGAGCAGCAGCCCGACGAACTGCCCGGAGATCCCGGCGATCTGGTTGATGCCGAGCGCCATGCCGCGCTGCCTGGCGGGGAAGGCGTCGGTGAGGATCGCGGCCGAGTTCGCCATCAGCATCGACCCGCCGAACGCCTGCGCCATCCGCCAGCCGATCAGCCACAGGGCGCCGCCCGCGCCGGTGAGCGGGTCCAGGGACAGTGCGATCGAGGCCAGCGTGAAGACGACGTAGCCGAGGTTGTAGATGCGGACCCGCCCGTACATGTCGCCAAGCCGGCCCAGGCTGACCACCAGCACCGCGGTGACCAGCAGGTACCCCATGATCATCCAGAGCAGGTAGCTCACGTTGTGCGGGTCGAGGGGGTCCAGGCCGATGCCCCGGAAGATCGCCGGCAGGGAAATGATCACGATCGAGGCGTCGATGGTGGCCATCGTCATGCTGAGCGTGGTATTGGACAGCGCCACCCACTTGTAGCGGTCACCCGGCCGGTACCCGTTGGCCGCGGCCACGCCTAGCCCGTTGCTGGCCCGGCCCGGGCCGGCAACCTGGCTTCGAACGTCTCCATCCCGCACGTGACCCAAGCCTACCCAGGATTACTTGCTTGACCGCAACTATATTTTTGCGAAAGCGCCGGGGGAACGCGGCCCGCCGGCGGGCCCTGGCCCCGCGCGGCCAGCCGCAAAGCGCGGCCGGGTCAGGCCAGGCCCTGCGCCAGGTCGATGAGCCGGCGCAGCACGGCGCCGTTGCTGACCCGCAAACCGTCGTGCTCGTGTTCGCTGGTGACCCAGGGGCGCAGGCCGCGGATCGCCCCGGCGGTGGGCAGGGAGAGTTCGCGGGGCACGTACATGTCGTTGAAGTAGATCGCGGCGGCGGCGGGCACCTCGTTGGCGGCAAGCCTCGCCGGGTCGTAGAGCGGGGGCCAGTCGTCGCGCTCGGCGAGTATCTCCGCGGCCGGCTTGAACGGGCGCAGCACCGGGTCGTCGTCGAACACCCAGGGGTAGATCATTTCGCCGGTGAACAGGAGGGGCTCGTCGCCCTCGAGCGCCGGGCCCGGGTCGAACTCACCGAACTCGGCCCGGATCCGCTGCGCGGACCACCGGGTCGCCGCGCCCTGCGCGTAACACGGCTCGTGCAGCGCCCCGTACAGCGGCCCGGTGGCGAACGACAGGCGCGCGTACACGTCGTGCAGGAACGCGTCGGCGAGCCGGCCGCCGTCGAAGGCGCCCTCCAGCAGGTAGTGCAGTTCGTCGCCGCCGGTGCTGGAACCGAGCATGCCGCCCAACGCCTGGAACGCCGTCACGGTGAGCCGGCCGCCGTCGGGGCGCAGCACCTCCCGGCCGGCCAGGTGGCGGGCCACCCGCCTGGCCTGCTCCACGTCGCCGGGGTAGCGGGCGTAGTGCTCCAGGGTCTTCGCCCGCACCCGCGGGTAGGTGGCCCGGTAGACGTCGTCGGCGGTGGCCGTGAGGCCGGGCAGCCCGCCGGTGATGAATGCCTCGGTGAGCCCTTCCGGCGCGCTGGACAGGTAGGTCACCGTGCAGAAGCCGCCGAAGCTCTGGCCCAGGACGCTCCACGGCGCGCCGCCGGTGAGCTCACGGCGGACGAGTTCGGCGTCGGCCACGATCGCGTCAGCGCGGAACATCGACAGGTACCGCGCCTGCTCCTTCGCACTGCCCCGGGCGGCGATGCCACGCCGGGTGACCGGCGTGGACCGGCCCGTGCCGCGCTGGTCGAGCAGCAGCACGCGGTAACGGTCCAGCGCGGCGTCCAGCCAGGACGACCGCCCGGACAGCCGCGGGCCGCCGAACCCGGGGCCGCCCTGCAGGAACAGCAGCCAGGGCAGGCGGGTCCCGGCCTTGCCGGCCGCCACGACCTCGCGGGCGAACACCTCGATGCGTTCCCCGCCCGGGTCGTCGTGGTCGAGCGGCACGGTCCAGGCGTGGTCGGTGAGCACGACCCCCGGCTGGCGATAGGGCGGGGTGGCGGGGCCAGAACTAGCAGAGCGCGGGGTGGCGGGGCCAGAACTAGCAGAGCGCGGGGTGGCGGGGCCAGAGCCAGCGGAGGGCGGGGTGGCGGGGCCAGAGCCAGCGGAGGACGGCACGAGACGACACCGTACGCGACCCGGCGCCGCACGTCACCAGGACGGTTAGTTAAGGAAGTAGCTGCTGCCGCCGCTTTGCGGGTTGGTGACCTGAGCCACCACGGACACCGGCCCGGAGTGTGCGAAATCCAGGGTCAGCGTGATGTCCTTGCCGCCGCGCATCGGCCCGGCGCCGGTGATCAGCATGTGGACGCCGTTGGGGCGCATCGCCAGGGTGCCGTGCGCGGGGATGCGAACCGAGGGGACCGTGCCCATCATCGAGGCAGCGGGGCCGCGCGCGACGCGGAACGTCACCCGGCCGCCGGCACTGGTGTGGGCCGCCACCAGCCGGTCCGCGTTCCCGTTGTTGCGGATCACCACGTAGGCGACCGTGGTGCCAGGTGTCTGCGGCACCGCCACGTAGGCGGTGGCGACCTGGATCGACGGGCTGGCGCCCGCCTCCGTGGCGCACCCCGCCAGCGCCCCCAGGGCGGCCAGCACGGTGGTGGCGGCCGCGACCACCCCCATGGAGCGCCGGGCCAGCCCGGCCCGGGCTGCGCCGTGCCCGCCCGGTCCGGCACTGTGCACTGTCGTCCTGCCTTGTCTTTTTTCGGGATCGGCTCCACGATAGCCGGGCCCGCGGTTCCCCCGCGTGACCGACAGGGCTCCTCCGCCGCGCGGGCGATCCGCGGTCGCCGGGCCGCGCCGTACGATCAGGTCGTGGCGAGGCTGGCGGCGCGGATGACCGGGCTCCCGCAGGCACTGGCGGTGCGGGTGACCGCGCTGCCGCCGCGGCGCCAGGAATGGGTTCAGGATGCCGGCCTGGGCCTCGCGCTCGCCGCCGTCAACGTGGTCTCGCTGCTGCCGTACCGGGCGGACCTGCATCCGCTGTGGCTTGCGCTGGTACTGGTCGCCGGCCAGGGCATCCCGCTGGCCTGGCGCCGGTCCAGGGTCATCGGGACGATGATCGTCATCGGCGCCGCCCGGGTCGCCTACGACCGGGCCGGGTTCGGGTTCGCGCCGCTGCCGCTCGGGCCGGCCATCGCGTTCTACACCGTGATCGACCGCCGCGGCCCGGTCTGGCGCTGGCTCACGATCGCCGGCGTGGCCGCGGGCATCACGGTCTCGCTGACCTCGCCGGGGCACAGCGAACCGTACGACGCGATCTTCCAGGCGATGATCTTCGGTACGGCGTGGGCGGCCGGCGTGCTGGGCCGCACCAAGCGGGCGAACCTGGAGGCCGCGGAGCACCGGGCCGAGCGCGCCGAGGCCGAACTGGACCGGCACGCCACCCGGGAGGCCGCGGCGGAACGTGCCAGGATCGCCCGCGAACTGCACGACGTGGTGGCCCACCACGTCAGCCTGATGGCGGTGCAGGCCGAGGCGGCCACGTCGCTGCTGCCGGGCAGGCCTGCGCAGGCGAGTCGCTCGGTGGAGATCATCGGCGACACCGCGCGGCTGGCCCTGGCCGAACTGCGCAGGCTGCTCGGCGTGCTGCGCGGCCCGTCCGAGCGCCTGGAAACCGCGCCGTCGGCGTCGCTCGGCGAGATCGGCGCCGTGCTCGACCAGGTGCGCGGCGCCGGGCTGCCGGTGGACCTCGAGGTCGTCGGCTCGCCAGGCCCGCTCGCGCCGGGGGTGGACCTGACCGCGTACCGGATCGTGCAGGAGGCGCTGACCAACACGATCCGGCACGCCCGGGCGGACCGCGCGGTCGTCACGCTGAGCTACGAACCTGGGTACGTCACCGTAAGCGTCTGCGACTCGGGGCCGCGCCGGGACGGCGCGCCCGCCGGCGAGCCCCCGGCGCGCCGCGAGCAGAACGGCAGCGCCGCGGCCCGGCCGGGCAGCCTGGTCGCGGGGTCCGGCCTCGGCCTGGCCGGGATCGCCGAGCGGGTCGCCTCGTGCGGCGGGAACCTCACCGTCGGGCCGACCGCTTCCGGCGGCTTCGCCGTCACCGCCCGGCTACCGGCCCGATGACCGCCCCCGCCGCACCGGCGCCGATCCGGGTGCTCGTCGTTGATGACCAGGAACTGGTGCGCCTGGGGTTCTGCGTGATCCTCGACGCCGCCGACGGCATCACCGTGGTGGGGGAGGCCGCCAACGGCGAGGCGGCGGTGTCCCAGGTCGCGGCGCACCGGCCGGACGTGGTGCTGATGGACATCCGGATGCCGGGCATGGACGGCCTGGAGGCGACCCGCCTGATCACCAGCGGTCAGGGCGCAGCGCGCTCTGCTGGTTCTGGCCCCGCCACCCCACGCTCTGCTGGTTCTGGCCCCGCCACCCCACCCAAGGTGGTCATGCTCACCACGTTCGACCTCGACGACTACGTCTACGAGGCGCTGCGCGCCGGGGCCAGCGGGTTCCTGCTCAAGGACTCGCCGCGGCACGACCTCATCGCCGCGGTGCGCGCGGCCGCCGCGGGCGACGCGCTGCTCGCCCCGTCGGTCACCCGCCGGCTGATCGAGACGTTCGCGCGCCGGCCGCCGGAGACCACGCCGTCGCCGTCGCGGCTCGCCTCGCTGACCGCCCGGGAGCGGGACGTGCTCCTGCTGCTCGCCCGGGGCCGCAGCAACGCCGAGATCGCCGCGGTGCTGTTCGTGAGCGAGGCGACGGTCAAGACCCACGTCGGCAACGTGCTGGCCAAGCTGGGCCTGCGCGACCGGGTGCAGGCGGTGATCCTGGCCTACGAGACCGGCATCGTGGTGCCCGGCAGCCCGTGCGAGTAGGGCCGGGTCCCCAGGACGCCGTCTGCAGGGCCTTCAGCCGCGGACGATCGCGGTGCCCATCAGCCCGAGCGGCGGCGAGCCGAGGCTGAGCAGGCTGGCGTGGAACCGGTTCAGCGTGAAGCCCGCGCCCCACTGGTGCCGGGCCTCGTCCCGCAGCTTCATGATCTCCAGCTTGCCCCAGGTGTACCGGCCGTAGGTCGGGTCGAACGTGGCGCGGCGGGCCTCGGACAGCGCCGCGGGCCCGGACAGGTGCGTGTCGGCCTCGAACCGCGCGGCGCCCCCGGCGACCGTCATGCCCGCCGAGTGCACCCCGATCGCGCAGGCCAGCCGGGTGATCCGCACCAGCGCTTCCAGCCATACGCCGATCTCGAAACGAGGGTCCTCGGCGGCGAAGCCCTCCTCGACGCACACCTCCTCGGCGTAGTGGGCCCAGCCCTCGATGAACGCGCTCGAGTGCAGCGTGCGGCGGACGTCGGTGGGCGCGCGCCGCAGCGCCCGGCCGTGCGAGAAGTGCCCGGGCGCGACCTCGTGCACGGTGATCCCGGGCAGCGTTGTCGCGCTGAACACCTCCAGCCACTCCTCCTGCTCCCGCTCCGGCCAGGACGCGTCCGGCGGGGTGATGTAGTACCAGGACGGCCCCTCGGGCTCGCCCGGCGCCGCGGGCGACATCATGGCCATGGCCCAGCGCCGCGATTCAGGCGCCAGCCCGACCAGGCAGTCACCGTCGTGGTAGGGCACCAGATCGCGCTCCCTGGTGAACGCGATCGCCCGCTGCGTCCAGTGCCGCGCGGCGTCGAGCACCCCGCCGGGCCCCGGGTGGTCGCGGACCAGTTCCCTGGCCACCTCCAGGGCCGGGCGCCCGGGGGCGATCCGCGCGCAGGCCTCGGCCAGCCGGCCGGCCAGCCGGTCCCGCTCCGCGTCGGCCCGCTCGGCGAGCTTGCCCAGGTCCACCTCGATCCGCTCGGCGCTGCTCATCAGCGCGGCCAGCGCCGGGCCGCCCAGCGCGGGGTCGGGATCCCCCGTGGCGGCGGCCCGGTTCACGTGCGCGACGAGCCTGGCGTGCGCAGCCCGCGCGGCCTCGGCCAGGCCGGCGGGGGCGCTGGCCGGGATCCCGGCCGTCAGGCCCGCGATCCCCGCAGCCAGCGCGGTGGCAACCGGGGCGCTGACCCGGTCCAGCGCGGCCACCGCGGCGTCGATCGCCCGTGGCCAGGAGGCCAGCTGCGCCAGCCGGGCGCGGTCACGCTCGGCCTGCGGGGCGTAACCCCGGTCGTAACAGGCCAGGTCCAGCCCGCCCAGGTGGATTAGCGGGTTGCGCCGGTAGAGCTCCAGCTCCCCGTATACAACCCGGGCACGATCTTCGAACGCGGCCAGGTGCGCCTCATCGTGCACGTCCTCCAGCGGCTCTCCGGCCGCGGCCGTCTCGGCCAGCCGGGCCAGGGCCTTGCGCACCCCATCGGGGGAAATGTCCTGGATCATGCCGTCGTACTCGTGCCGCCCGCTGTACTCGCGGGCCTCGGCCACATCGAGGTCGCATACCGCGCGCAGCCGCGCAGACAGATCGTCCATGGGACCCGACGCTATCGCGCCCGGCCGGGCGCTGGCGCCACCGGCCGCGCCGGCGATTTTACGGTGCGTGCCCGGCCTTTCCGGCGCCGGGCCTGACCACGTACACGGCGAGCTGGCTGCCGAGTTTGGCCGGCAGCTTGGCCGCGCAGGCCTGCACGTCATACTGCGCGTAGATCGCCGTGGCCTGGTTCGGCGGGAAGATCTTCAGCCAGTGCGCGGTCACCGGGGTGCACGCGGACTGGCTGAAGTCGCCGGCCTGGGCCACCTGCAAGATGGCGTGCGCGACGCCGCCGGGAGCGAGCGTGACCATGGCCGGGGCGGCCGCCGGGTTGCGGCTGGCCGGGTTGCCGAGCTGGCCACCGGCCGGGCTGCGCACGAACGAGACCCCCGGGTAGCCGTCCATCGTGCACGCGCTGCCGGAGGTGTTGGTGAAGTCAATCGGCACGTAGACGCTGCCCGCCGCGGCGCCGCCCTGCGCCAGGTCCACGCGCGCCGTGAGCGCGGACGAGGAGCACCCGGAGGCCGCTGCGCCGGATGAGGCGGCGGGCGATGAGCCAGGGGACGCCGGTGCCGTGCCCGCGCCGGGCGAGGAGGAGCCGCCCCCCGAGGCCGTGTTGCCGTGGACGGGCCCGCAGGCGGCGGTCACGGCCCCGGTGGCCAGTAGCGCGGCGGCACCTAGGAGCTGACGGGTGGCGAAGGTCATCGGTGCTCCCTGCATGATGCGAGATGTGAGATTCCGGTGACTGACTGTAGCCGGGAATCGCCGTTCGTGCACGCAGGCCGGAGGGGGTCGTCCCGCAGGGCCAGCGGAGCCCGGCCCGGTGACGGAGGAACCGGGCCGTAGGCCAGCGGGGGTTCCGGGGGGTCGTCCCCCCCGGGCCAGCGGCCAGCGGGGGGTTCCGGGGGGTCGTCCTCCCGGGCCAGCACCACATGGTCAGATAGAGCGGTCGGCAGGAAGGCGGGATGCAGATGATGCCGCAAGGGTCCACGTTCACCACCCGGCCGCAACTCGCGGGCACGTTCGGCATGGTGGCCTCGACCCACTGGCTGGCCTCGGCGGCCGGCATGGCCGTGCTGGAGCAGGGCGGCAACGCCTTCGACGCCGCGGTCGCGGCCGGCCTGGTGCTGCAGGTGGTCGAGCCGCACATGTGCGGGCCCGCGGGCGAGGTGCCGGTGATCGGCTTCGACGCCCGCGACGATGCAGTTTTTGTGCTGAACGGCCAGGGGCCGGCGCCCCGGACCGCCACGATCGCGGCGTTCGGGGAACTCGGCCTGGACCTGGTGCCGGGGAACGGGCTCCTCGCCGCCTGCGTGCCCGCCGCCTTCGGCACCTGGATGCTGCTGCTGGCCTCCCACGGCAGCCTCCCGCTGCGCGAGGTCATGCGGTACGCGATCGGCTACGCGCGGGACGGGTACCCGGTGGCTCCCGGGGTCAGTTCCGCGATCGGGTCGGTTGCGGGGGTGTTCACCGAGCACTGGCCAAGCTCGGCAGAGGTCTACCTGTCCGGTGGTACGCCAGCCCCGGGCTCTCGTTTTGCCAATCCGGCTCTTGCCGCCACCTACCAGCGGATCCTGGACGAGGCCGAGGCGGCGGGAAGCGGCAGGGAAGCCCGGATCGAGGCGGCGCGCCGGGCCTTCTACGAGGGGTTTGTGGCCGAGGCGATCGGCGGCTACCTGGCGCGGGCGAAGGTCATGGACGGCACCGGCGAGCGGCACGCGGGCCTGCTGACCGCGGCCGACCTGGCCGCCTGGCGGGCCACCACGGAGGCGCCGGCCAGCACCGGCTACGCCGGGCTGACCGTGTGCAAGACCGGCCCGTGGGGGCAGGGCCCGGTGTTCCTGCAGCAGTTGCGGCTGCTGGCCGGGCTCGGGCTCGGCGACATGGTCCCTGGCGGCGTGGACTACATCCACACCGTGATCGAATGCGCGAAGCTGGCCTTCGCCGACCGGGAGGCCTGGTACGGCGACCCGCAGTTCACCGACGTCCCGCTGGCTGACCTGCTGTCGCCGCGGTACGCGGCGCAGCGCCGCGTCCTGGTCGGCCGCTCCGCTTCCCGGGACCTGCGCCCCGGCAGCCCCGGCGGGCGGCAGCCCGCGCTGCCCGGCTTCGTCACGGGGCCGCCGCCTGCCGCGCCCGCGGCGGCCTGGTCGGGGGACCCCACGCTGGCGCACAGCGGCGACACCTGCCACGTCGACGTCGCTGACCGGTTCGGCAACCTGGTGGCGGCGACGCCGAGCGGCGGGTGGCTGCACAGTTCGCCGGCGATCCCCGGGCTCGGGTTCTGCCTGGGCACCAGGGCGCAGATGTTCACGCTGACCCCGGGGCTGCCGAACAGCCTGGCGCCGGGGAAGCGGCCAAGAACCACGCTGTCCCCGGGCCTGGCGCTGCGCGGCGGGGAGCCGTACCTGGCCTTCGGCACCCCGGGCGGGGACCAGCAGGACCAGTGGGCGCTGTCGTTCTTCCTCAGCCACGTCCAGTTCGGGATGAACCTGCAGGAGGCCATCGATGCCCCCGCCTTCCACACGCGGCATTTCCCGTCGTCGTTCTGGCCGAGGGAGTCGTTCCCCGCGGCCGTGGACGTGGAGGACCGGGCCGGCCCGGGCGTGATCGAGGGGCTGCGGGCCCGGGGCCACGAGGTGACCGTGTCCCCGGCCTGGTCCCTCGGCCGGGTCAGCGCGGTCGCCAGGGACGGCGCCCTGCTCTACGCGGCCGCTAACGCCCGGGGGATGCAAGGCTACGCCGTGGGCAGGTAGCGGCCGCAGGCATCGGGGGCTCCGGGGGGTCGCTGCCCCGGGGCTAGCAGGCCACCGGGGGGTTCCGGGGGGGTCGCCCCCCGGGCTAGCAGGGCCCGGCGCTGACCAGGCCGGCCTGGAAGGCGAGGATGACCAGGTGCACCCGGTCGCGGGCGCCCAGCTTGGTCAGCAGGTGCCCGACGTGGGTCTTGGCGGTGGCCTCGCTGATGGACAGCCGGCCGGCGATCTCGGTATTGGACAGGCCGGTGGCGATCAGCGCAAGAACCTCCCGCTCGCGGCCGGTGATCGCGTCCAGGCTCACCGCCGGCGCCCGGCCGGCCGCCGGCGGTTCCGGGTCGGGCGGCCGCGCCGCCACGGCGGGGACGGGCCGGCGGGTGAACTCCTCGACGAGCCGCCGGGTGACGCTCGGCGCGAGCAGGGCGTCGCCGGCCGCGACCACCCGGATGGCGTTGACCAGCCCGGCGGGCTCGGTGCTCTTCAGCAGGAATCCGCTGGCACCCGCGTGCAGCGCCGCGTACACGTACTCGTCCAGGTCGAACGTGGTCAGGATGAGCACCCGGGTGGTGAGCCCGGGTGACCCGGTGATCTGCCGGGTCGCCTCGATGCCGTCCAGTTCCGGCATCCGCACGTCCATCAGCACCACGTCGGGCCTGGCGCGGCGGGTCACCGCGACCGCCTCGGTACCGGTGCCCGCCTCGCCCACCACGGCAAGGCCCGGCGTGGCGGCGACGATGCCGCAGAACCCGGCGCGGACCAGGGCCTGGTCGTCGGCGACGACGACGCGCAAGCTCACCGCGCCTGCCCGGGAAGCGCCTGCGCGGTGACCGGGTCCACGGCGGGCGCCGGCGACGGCCGCGGCGCCGCGGGGAGCGGGAAGTGGGCGATGACCTCGAACCCCTGCCCGGGCCGCGGGCCGGCGGTGAACTCGCCGCCGCAGAGGCTCACCCGCTCACGCATGCCGAGGATCCCGTGCCCCATGCCGCTGGCGTGGGTGGCGTCCCGGGCGGCCATCCCGTCACCGCCGGGGTCGGTGATCTCGACGGTCAGGCCGCTGTGCTCGTAGCCGACGATGACCTGGCAGGTGCTGGCGCCGGAGTGCTTGACCACGTTGGTCAGAGCCTCCTGTACGATGCGGAACGCGGCCTGGCCGATCGCGGCGGGGATATCCCGGCGGACCCCGGTGCTGGCCAGGTGCACGCGCACGCGCGCGCCGGCGGTCGTGGACACCAGCCGCTCCAGGTCGGCGAGCCCCGGGGCGGGCGCGAGCTCAAGCTGCCGCGTGGGCCCGGCCGCCTGGCCCTCCTTCGCCCCCCCGGCCGGCGCGGCGGCCTGGCCGGTGCCGTCCTTGCGGAGCACGCCGAGCAGCCGCTGCATGTCGCTCAGCGCCTCCCTGGTGACGTGCTGGATGTTGCCCAGGGCGGCACGTGCCTGCTCGGGCTCGCGCTCGAAGACGTACTCACCGAATCCCGCCTGCACCGCGACCACGGTCATGCTGTGCGCCACGACGTCGTGCAGTTCGCGGGCGATCCGCAGCCGTTCCTCCGTCACCGCGGCGGTGGCCACCTGCTCGCGGACCCGGGCGTTGTAGGAGCGGCGCTGCTGCGTGGAAAGGCCGATCATCCAGGCGATGATCAGGATCAGCGCCACACCGGTCGTCGGGCCCGACCCGCGGCCGGTCACGCTCAGGATGAGGCCCTGGACGACCAGCAACGCCAGAGAAGCGGCGAGCGAGGCGATCACCACCGCCCGGCTGCGCGTGGCCGCCACCGTGTAGAGCGCGAGCGCCAGGGGCAGGAACGGGCCGCGGCTGATCTGCCCGCCCGCCGCGATGATCAGCGAGCAGCCGATCAGCGCCAGGATGAGCGAGCCCACCGGGTCGCGGCGGCGCAGCCCCACCGGCAGCGCCATGATGCCGGCGAGCAGCGGCGGGGCCCAGGCACCCGCCAGCCACAAGCCCATCGGGAACGCGGAGATCCCTTGGCCCTTGAACATGAGCCCGTAGACGAGCAGCGCGCACACCGCGGCCAGGGCCCAGTCCACCCTGGCCCAGGCTCGCTCGGGGAACCGCCTGCGCAGCGGTGGGCGGCCCGGCTCCGCGCTCACCCCTCCACGGTAACGCCCGGCTGGCCGCTGCGCGTCATGCCGCGGGCGTAGGCTGCCGGGCGGATTCCGGCGGCCCGCCGGTGCCCGTCACCCCGCGGGGGATGCGAAAAGCAGACCTGAGGATGACGACGCGGGCGCCGCGGGCCGGCAAGCTGGGATCGCCGCCGCCGGGCGTGGCGGCGTCCGAGCGACTGCCCGACGAAGGCGAGGCAAGGATCACCGTGACCGCACCACCGCAGTTGCGCGCCGGCCCCGGCCCCGGCGGCGCCGGCACGGCGGCGGCCGTCATCCAGACGGAGGCGCTGACCAAGCGTTACACCGGCGAGGTGACGGCGCTGGACGGGCTCACCGTCGCGTTCGCGCCGGGCATCACCGGGCTGGTCGGCGCGAACGGGGCCGGCAAGTCCACGCTGATCAAGATCCTGCTCGGCCTGCTGCCGCCGACCACCGGCCGGGCCGTCGTGCTCGGCCATGACGTGACGGCCAGCGGCGAGCGGATCCGGACGCTGACCGGGTACATGCCCGAGCACGACTGCCTTCCGCCGGACGTCACCGGGACCGAGTTCGTCACCCACCTGGGGCGGATGTCCGGGCTGCCGGCCACCGCGGCGAAGGAGCGGGCCGCCGATTCGCTGCGCCACGTCGGCCTGTACGAGGAGCGGTACCGGCAGCTCGGCACCTACTCCACCGGGATGAAGCAGCGGGTCAAGCTGGCCCAGGCCCTCGTCGGGGACCCCCGGCTGCTGTTGCTCGACGAGCCGACCATCGGCCTGGACCCCGCCGGGCGCCGCGCCATGCTCGACCTCATCAGCAGGATCGGGGCGGAGTTCGGCATCTCCATCGTGGTCTCCTCGCACCTGCTGGGGGAGATCGAGCAGATCTGCGACCAGCTCGTCGTCATCGACGGGGGCCGTCTGCTGCGTTCCGACACGATGACCAGCTTCACCCAGGTGAGCCAGGTGCTGCTGATCGAGGTCGACGAGGGCGCCGCCGCGCTGGCGGCGGAACTGGCGGGCCGCGGCCTGCAGCCCCGGCGCTCCGGGCGCGGGCTGCTCGTCCGGATCGACGGCGATGTTACCTACGACGTGGTCCGGAACGCCGTCGCTGACCTGGGCCTGCCGCTGAACCGGCTGGAGCAGCAGCGGCGCCGGGTCGAGGAACTGTTCCGAGACGCCGGGGACGAGGAGGAGCGCGATGACGACTGATCAGGGCGCCCCCGCCCCGGGCGGCGCGGGGGTCATCCACGATCTCGGGTACCGGCACTACGACGGGCCGCGGCTGGGGCGGGCCGCGATCATCCGGGCGCTGTACTGGCACAGCCTGCGGTCGGCGTTCGGGATCGGTCGCGGCGTCAAGGCCAAGATCGTGCCGGTCCTCACGTTCGGGCTGATGTGCCTGCCCGCGATCGTGAACGCGATCGCGGTGGCGCAGCACCCCGGGCAGGCCCCGGTGGTCGACTACGACACCTACACCTTCCGCCTGCGGTCCCTGGTCATGCTGATCTTCGTGGCGGCCCAGGCGCCGGAACTGATGTCCCGGGACCTGCGCAGCCACGTGCTGCCCCTGTACATGTCGCGGCCGCTGCGCCGGCTGGACTACCCGCTGGCCAAGCTCGCCGCGTTTACCGCCGCGTGCCTGCTGATGCTGGAGATCCCGCTGGTCATCCTCTACGTGGGCAACGTCCTGTCCGCGGGCGGCGGGTCCGCGGTCTGGGCCCAGACCAGGGCGCTGATCCCCGGGGTGGGCGTCGCGGCGCTCTGGGCGCTGCTGCTCGCGGCGATCGGGCTGGTGCTCGCCTCGCTGACCGGGCGCCGCGCCTACGCCACCGGCATGATCGCGATCTACCTGTTCCTGACCTGGACGCTGTCCACGATCCTGGTCGGCATCGCCAAGCATGGGCCTGCCGGGCCGGGGGCCGTGCCGCTCGGGCCGCACGCCGTCGCGCCGCTCGGGGCGAGGCTCGGCGGGCTGATCAGCCCGTTCAGCGTGCTCGACGGGGTAAGGCAGTGGCTGGGAGGCACGAACCCGGGCCCCATCCCGCCGCCGGGCAGCGTCGGCTTCTGGTACGGGGTCATGTTCCTGGTGCTGCTCGGGGCCAGCCTGGCCGGCCTCGCCGCCAGATACCGGAAGGTGGGTGCCGCGTGAGCACGGTGGAACTGCGCAACGTCTCCCGCTGGTACGGCAACGTGGTGGCGGTCAACGACATCACGATGACCATCGGGCCGGGGGTGACCGGCCTGCTCGGGCCGAACGGCGCGGGCAAGTCCACCATGCTGCACATGATCGCCGGGTTCCTCGCGCCGTCGCGCGGCCAACTCACCGTCGGCGGCGCGCCGAGCTGGCACAACCCGGGTATCTACGGGACGCTGGGGCTGGTGCCCGAGCGCGACTCGGTGCACGCCTTCCTCACCGGGGCCGAGTTCGTCACCGCCAGTGCACGGCTGCACAAGCTGCCCGATCCCGGCGCGGCCGCCCGGCGGGCCATCGAGATCGTGGAGATGACCGGCGCGCAGGACCGGAAGATCTCCACTTACTCCAAGGGCATGCGCCAGCGGATCCGGGTGGCCGGGTCGCTGGTGCACGACCCGGAGGTGCTGCTGCTCGACGAGCCGTTCAACGGGATGGACCCGCGGCAGCGGCTGCACATGATGGACCTGCTGCATGGGCTGGGCGAGCAAGGCCGGACGATCGTGTTCAGCTCGCACATCCTGGAGGAGGTGGAACGGCTTTCCGGCACCATCCAGGTGATGGTGGCCGGCCGGCTCGCCGCCTCCGGCGACTTCCGCGCCATCCGGCGGCTGATGACCAGCAGGCCGCATGTGTTCCTGGTGCGCACCTCCGACGACCGCGCGCTCGGTGCCACGCTGATCGGCCGTCCGGCCGTGACCGGGGTGGAGGTCACCGGCCACGGGCTGTCGGTGCGGGCCAGCGACTACGGCACGTTCTCGCGCGAGATTGCGGCGCTGACCAGGGACCGGGGCATCAGGCTGCGCGAACTGCTGCCCGAGGACGAGTCCTTGGAGAGCGTCTTCGCCTACCTGATCGACGCCGACGGGCCGAACGCCCGGTGAACCGCACCGCTGGGCCCGAAGGCCCGCTGACACCCGGCGGCGCCGGGAGAAAGCAGCCGCATCATGTTCGGTGACCAGGGACGGGTGATCTGGTCGATCACCATGCGGGCGACCATGGGCCGCAAGCGCGCCCTGCTCTTCGCGATCCCGCCGGTGATCCTGCTGCTCGTGACCGTGCTGATCAAACTGGCCCACCCGCAGGACCCCTCCTGGCCCAGCCAGGTCCTCGGCATCTTCGGGTTCACCGTGGTGCTGCCGCTGACCGCGCTGATCATCGGCACCAGCGTGCTCGGCGCGGAGGTGGACGAGGGCAGCATCGTGCACCTGCTCGCCACGCCGGTGCCCCGGTCGGTGGTCATCTGGAGCAAGTACCTGGTCGCGGTCGTGCTCACCGCGGCGTTCGTCGCCGTGCCCGAACTGCTGGCCGGGCTGATCGCCACCGGTGGAGCGACCAAGCTGGCCGTCGGGCTGTTCGCCGGTGCGCTGGCCGGCAGCGTCATATACAACGCGATCTTCGTCATGGTTTCCGTGCTGACCACGCGGGCCATCGCGGTCGGCCTGGCCTACGTGCTGATCTGGGAGGGCCTGCTGACCAACTTCGTCAGCGGTGCCAAGCTGCTCTCGGTCGGGCATTACTCGCTCGGCGTGGCGAGCGCCATCGCCCACGACGGCAACGCGCTGAACGCGGGCCTGAACCTGGGCACCTCGGTCGTCATGGGCGCGATCGTAACCGCGATCGCGCTTGTCATCGCGGTCCGCGCGCTGGCCTCGTTCTCGCTGAAAGGCGATGCGGTATAGGGGGTGCCTGCCCGGGGGAGCGACCCCGGCTCAGTGTCCCGTCGGCGCGGCTACCTTGGCGTGGCCGGGCCGGGGCGGAAGGCGGGCCCATTGCCCGGGGATGATCACGGTCGCGATGGCGAGGAGCCGCTCCCGGCCAGCCGTGGCAGACCCTACTCCGCCCGCGAGCCAGGCCAGCGGGGCCGGATCAGGTACTGACCGGCGAAGGCGCCGCAGGCGACGAGCAGACGTCCCCCAGACCAGCCGGTTAGACGGGCGAATTGCCGTCCCTGGGGTCCGGGACAACTTCGGGGCGCACCGGGGCGTCCGGGATCGGCGGTGGGGTGCCGCCGAACGCTGGGCAGATCGCCTGGTGCGCACACCAGTCGCAGATCCGCCCCGGGCGGGGGCGCCAGTCCCGGTTCAGCGTGGCCCGCTCGATCGCCTGCCACAGCGCCTCGATCTTGCGCTCGGTGGCGGCCAGGTCCGCCTCGTCGGGCTCGTACCGCATGATCTCGCCGTTACCCAGGTACATCAACTGGAGCAGCGTCGGCACCTGCCCCTGGGCCCGCCACAGCGCCAGCGCGTAGAACCGCATCTGGAACAGGGCCCGCTGCTCGAACTCCTCCGGCGGTGCACCGCCGGTCTTGTAGTCCACGATCCGCATCTGCCCGCCGGGCGCGACGTCGAGGCGGTCGATGTAGCCGCGCAGCCGCAGCCCGGAGGCCAGCACCGCTTCCACGCACAGCTCCCGGTGGGCCGGCTCGATGCGGCGTGGGTCCTCCAGGGTGAAGTACCGGTCCAGCATCCGCATGACCTCATCCAGCCACGTGGCACGCTGCGCGTCGTCGCCGAACAGGCCGGCCAGGTCCGGCTCGGCCTCCTGCATCCGGGACCACTCAGGCTCCACCAGCGCCCGCGCGGCGGCCGGGGTCCGGCCGGCCGCTTCGGCGTCGAAGAGCCGCTCGAGCACCGCGTGCACCAGCGTGCCGCGCACCGCCGCCGGGCTCGGCGGCTCGGGCAGCCGGTCGATCACCCGGAACCGGTACAGCAGCGGGCAGGTGAGAAAGTCACCGGCACGCGACGGGGACAGCGACGGCCCAGCCGGCGCGGCATCGGGCGCCGCGGTCGCGCGGGGGTCCGGGAGCTCGGTCCCCGGGTCGGTACCGCGGGCTCCGGCGAAGCCGGCCGGGGGCCGGGGAGCGGCATCGGGCGCCTCGGCGGTGACGGTCGCGCTGTCTTCACCCATGCCTGGGAGGGTAGGCCAGGCTTCGGACAGTTGCCCGTCCATCCCCGGGCGTGTCTTCAACGCGGAAACGGCGCACCGCCCCCGCGAGAGAAGCCCTCGCGCGTTCCAGGACGTAGCATCGGCGTGTGGCAGGCAACGCACAAGGCGGCGGATCGCGGGAGGCGGGCCCGGGCGTGCGGATCGCGCGCCCGTTCGGCATTCCCGTGTTCATCTCGCCGTACTGGTTCCTGATCGCGGGCGTGTTCGTGGTCGTCTACGCCCGTGGCCTGGACCGGTCCGTGCCCGCCAACCTGAGGTACGTGGTGGCCGCCGCCTTCGTGGTGCTGCTCTACGGGTCGGTGCTCGTGCACGAGCTGAGCCACTCCGTGGTGGCCCGCGCCTTCGGCCTGCCGGTGCGCCGGATCCTGCTGTACCCGCTCGGCGGGTTCTCCGAGATCGAGCGGGAACCGCCCACCCCGGGCCGGGAGTTCCTCGTCTCCGCCGCCGGGCCGCTGATCTCGCTGGCGCTGGCCGGGGGCGGCTTCGGGCTGGACCGGGCGTTCCACCCCGGCGGGGTGCCCGGGGTCCTGCTGGGCCAGCTCGTGGTGGCGAACCTGCTGGTCGGGCTCTTCAACCTGCTTCCGGGCCTGCCACTGGACGGCGGCCGGATGCTCCGCGCCGGGGTGTGGAAGCTGACCGGCCGCCCGGGTTCCGCCACCGTGGCGGCGGCCTGGGCGGGCCGCGGGCTGGCGCTGGCGCTGCTGGTGATCCCCCTCGTGGACCTCAGTACCGGCAGCCAGATCCTGGCGGGCCCAGGCCGCCTGTTCGACGCGCTGTGGCTGGCGGTGATCGCCGCGTTCATGTGGACCGGCGCCACCCAGTCGCTGCGGGCGTCGCGGGTGCGGGAACGGCTGCCTGGGCTGCAGGCCCGGCTGCTCGCCCGTCGGGCCATCCCGGTGCCGTCCAGCCTGCCGCTGGCCGAGGCGATCCGGCGGGCGGACGCGGCCCAGGCACGCGCCCTGGTGATCGTGGACCACGAGGACCGGCCGATCGCCATCGTCAGCGAAGCGGCGGTGATCGCCACGCCGGTGCAGCGGCGCCCCTGGGTGGATGCAGGGTCGCTGGCCCGCACCCTCGACCCCGGCCTGGTGCTGAGCGCCGACCTGTCCGGCATGGCGCTGGTCGAGGCGGTGCGCCGCTCGCCGGCCAGCGAATACCTGCTGGTCGAGCCCTCCGGCCAGGTGTTCGGTGTGCTCGCGGCGGCCGACCTGGACCACGCGTTCGCCGGAGTGTAGCCAGTGCTGGCCCGGGGGAGCGACCCCCCGGAACCCCCCGATGGCCTGCGGCCCCGTTCCTTCGTCACGGGGCCTTGGCCGTGCTGGCCCGGGGGAGCGACCCCCCGGAACCCCCCGATGGCCTGCGGCCCCGTTCCTTCGTCACGGGGCCTTGGCCGTACTCTGTCGGGCGTGATCTCTCGCCGCGGACCGTTCGCCCCCGGTGACCAGGCCCAGCTCACCGATCCCAAGGGGCGCCGCCACATGGCCGTACTGCAGCCGGGCAAAGTGTTCCATACCCACCGGGGCTCCATCGTGCTCGACGACCTCATCGGCAGCCCGGAGGGCAGCGTGGTGCGGTCCTCGGCGGGCACCCCCTACGTTGCGCTGCGGCCGCTCCTGGCCGACTTCACCCTCTCCATGACCAGGGGAGCGGCGGTCGTCTACCCCAAGGACGCGGCGCAGATCCTGGCCATGGCCGACATCTGGCCCGGGGCCCGGGTGCTGGAGGCCGGCGCCGGATCCGGCGCGCTGTCCTGCTGGCTGCTGCGCGCCGTCGCGCCGGACGGCCTGCTCGTTTCCTACGAGCGCCGGGCCGACTTCGCGGACATCGCCCGGTCGAACGTGGCGCGCTTCTTCGGCGGCCTGCCGCCGCACTGGAAGCTGCGGCCCGGTGAGTTCGGCCGGGGCGAGAGCGGCGAGCCTGCGGGCAGCGAGGGCGGCGAGCCTGCGGGCAGCGAGGGCGGCGAGCCTGCGGGCAGCGAGGGCGGCGAGCCTGCGGGCAGCGAGGGCGGCGAGCCTGCGGGCAGCGAGGGCGGCGAGCCTGCGGGCAGCGAGGGCGCTACCAGCGAAAACGTCGTGGCGCCGGCCGCCGGGGCGCAGGATGCCGCGGACGAGCCATTTGACCGGGTGGTGCTGGACATGCTGGCGCCCTGGGAGTGCGTGCCGGCAGCGGCCCGGGCGCTGCTGCCCGGCGGCGTACTGGCCTGCTACGTGGCCACGGTGACCCAGCTCTCGGCGACGGTGGAGGCGGTTCGCGGGCACGGGGGTTTCGATGAGCCTTCGGCGTGGGAATCCCTCACTCGCGGGTGGCACGCCGACGGCCTCGCGGTCCGGCCCGAGCACCGGATGGTGGGCCACACCGGCTTCGTGGTCACCGCCCGGCGGCTCGCCGAGGGAGTCACCGCGCCGCCCCGCCGGCGCCGCCCCGCCAAGGAGGCGCACGACCCGCAGGCAGCCGGGTGGACTCGAGCAGGTGCCGTGCGGGGAGGCGGAGAGCCCGGCCGTGCCGGTGGTCAGGTTACGGCTCGGCCGGGGGTAGGTAGGGTCTAGGAGAGACCTGCTCTGGGAACGGAGGTGAGGGCGTGGCCACTCGTGATGACGGGTCGTTCGCGGGACGGCATGACGACCAGGTCAAGAGCCTCACGACGCAGATCTCCTTCCTGGAGGAGGAAGTCGCGGTTCTGCGCCGGAGGCTGACCGACTCGCCGCGGCAGGCCCGGCTGCTCGAGGAGCGGCTGGGCGAGGCCGAGGCGAGGCTGTCGACCGTCAACCGGCAGAACGAGCGGCTCGCCGACACGCTGCGCGAGGCGCGTGACCAGATCGTTGCGCTGAAAGAGGAAGTGGACCGGCTGACCAAGCCGCCGTCCGGGTTCGGCATCTTCCTCAGCGCCAGCGAGGACGGCGCGGCTGACGTGTTCACCGGCGGCCGCAAGATGCGCGTCAACGTCAGCCCGGCCGTGGACGCCGACGCGCTGCGGCCCGGCCAGGAAGTGGTTCTGAACGAGTCGCTCACCGTGGTCATCGCCCAGGGCTACGAGACCGTGGGCGAGGTCGTCATGCTCAAGGAGGTCCTCGAGGGCGGCGACCGGGCGCTGGTCATCTCGCACGCCGACGAGGAGCGTGTGGCCCGGCTCGCGGAACCGCTGCGGCATGCCACGCTGCGCGCCGGTGACTCGCTGCTGCTGGAGCCCCGGTCCGGCTACGCGTACGAGCGGATCCCCAAGGCCGAGGTCGAGGAGCTGATCCTGGAGGAAGTACCGGACATCACCTACGCCGACATCGGCGGCCTCGCCTCGCAGATCGAGCAGATCCGGGACGCTATCGAGCTGCCCTACCTGCACGCGGACCTGTTCCGGGAGCACCAGCTGCGCCCGCCCAAGGGCGTGCTGCTCTATGGGCCGCCCGGCTGCGGTAAGACGCTCATCGCCAAGGCGGTCGCGAACTCGCTGGCCAAGCAGGTCGCCGCGCGGACCGCGATGCTCGGCGAGCAGAACGAGGGCAAGAGCTTCTTCCTCAACATCAAGGGCCCCGAACTGCTGAACAAGTACGTCGGGGAGACCGAGCGGCATATCCGGCTGGTGTTCCAGCGGGCCAGGGAGAAGGCCAGCGAGGGCATGCCAGTGATCGTGTTCTTCGACGAGATGGACTCGATCTTCCGTACCCGGGGGTCCGGGGTCTCCAGCGACGTGGAGAACACGATCGTGCCCCAGTTGCTCAGCGAGATCGACGGCGTTGAGGGCCTGGAGAACGTGATCGTGATCGGCGCCTCGAACCGGGAAGACATGATCGACCCGGCGATCCTGCGGCCCGGCAGGCTGGACGTGAAGATCAAGATCGAGCGCCCGGACGCGGAGGCGGCCAAGGACATCTTCTCCAAGTACGTGCTGAGCGACCTGCCGCTGCACCCGGACGACCTGGCCGAGAACGGCGGTTCGGCGGAGGTCTGCGTCGAGGCGATGATCCAGCGCGTGGTCGAGCGGATGTACTCCGAGACGGAGGAGAACCGGTTCCTCGAGGTGACCTACGCCAACGGCGACAAGGAAGTGCTGTACTTCCGCGACTTCAACTCGGGAGCGATGATCCAGAACATCGTGGACCGGGCGAAGAAGATGGCCATCAAGGAGTTCCTCGAGACCGGGCAGAAGGGCCTGCGGGTGGCGCACCTGCTGTCCGCGTGCGTGGATGAGTTCAGCGAGAACGAGGACCTGCCGAACACCACCAACCCGGACGACTGGGCCCGGATCTCCGGCAAGAAGGGCGAGCGGATCGTATACATCAGGACCCTGGTGTCCGGCAAGCAGGGCACCGAGGCGGGGCGCTCCATCGACACGGTCGCCAACACGGGCCAGTACCTGTAGGTGGGCCGGGGCGGTTCATCATGCTCACCGCCTCCGGCGGTTTCGCCAGGGCCTGCGGTGCTAGCCCGGGGGGGCGACCCCCGGGCCCCCCCGGTGCGCTGCCGCGCGACCCGGGCCCCAGCGGCACCGGCCCAGCGGTCGGCCCCGGTTAGGCTTTCACCATGAGCGTGCGGCGCGTGATGGGGACCGAGACCGAGTACGGCATCTCGGTGCCCGGCCAGCCGGGTGCCAACGCGATGGTCACCTCGTCGCAGGTCGTGAACGCCTATCAGGCGGCGACCTCGGCCAGGACGCGCCGGGCGCGGTGGGACTTCGAGGAGGAGAACCCGCTGCGCGACGCCCGCGGCTTCGACCTCACCAGGGAGGCCGCCGACTCCAGCCAGCTCACCGACGAGGACCTCGGGCTGGCGAACGTCATCCTCACCAACGGCGCCAGGCTGTACGTGGACCACGCCCACCCGGAGTACTCCACGCCGGAGTGCACCAACCCGCGCGCGGCGGTGATCTGGGACAAGGCGGGGGAGCGGGTCATGGCCGAGGCCGCGGTCAAGGCCGCCACCGTGCCCGGCGCCTCGCCGATCCAGCTGTACAAGAACAACACCGACAACAAGGGCGCCTCCTACGGCTGCCACGAGAACTACCTGATGCGCCGCGCCACGCCGTTCGCGGACATCGTGCGGAACCTCACCCCGTTCTTCGTCTCCCGCCAGGTGGTCTGCGGGGCGGGCCGCGTCGGCCAGGGCGCCGACGGCCGGAACGAGGGTTTCCAGATCAGCCAGCGGGCCGACTTCTTCGAGGTCGAGGTCGGCCTGGAGACCACGCTCAAGCGGCCGATCATCAACACCCGCGACGAGCCACACGCCGACCCGGAGAAGTACCGCCGCCTGCACGTGATCATCGGCGACGCCAACATGAGCGAGGTCAGCACGTATCTCAAGCTCGGCACCACCGCCCTGGTGCTGGCGATGATCGAGGAGCGGTTCCTCGACGGAGACCTCGCGCTGGAGACACCGGTGGCCGAACTGCGGGCCATCTCGCACGACCCCACGTGCCGGCACCTGGTCACGTTGCGCGACGGCCGGAAGATGACCGCGGTCCAACTGCAGATGGAGTACCTGGACCGGGCCCGCAAGTACACCGAGGACAGGTACGGCGCCGACGTGGACGAGATGACCGCCGACGTGCTGAACCGCTGGGAGTCGGTGCTGTCACGGCTGGCCGAAGACCCGATGCTGACCTCGAGGGAGCTCGACTGGGTGGCCAAGCTGGAGCTGCTCGAGGGGTACCGGACCCGGGACCGGCTGGGCTGGGGGCACCCCCGGCTGCAGCTTGTGGACCTGCAGTACTCCGACGTGCGCCCCGAACGCGGCCTGTACAACCGGCTGGCGGCCCGGGGCCGGATGGCCCGTATCGTCTCCGACGGAGAGGTGACCCGGGCGATCGAGCACCCGCCCGAGGACACCCGGGCCTACTTCCGCGGTCGCTGCCTGCAGAAATACCCCGACTCCGTGGCCGCCGCGTCCTGGGACTCGGTGATCTTCGACATCCCCGGGCACGACTCCCTGCAGCGGGTGCCCACGCTGGAACCCCTGCGGGGGACCCGCGCCCACGTCGGCGACCTGATCGACCGCTGCCGCACCGCCGCGGACCTGGTCGCCGCGCTCACGGGCCACGGCTGAGCGTCTTTCTGCACGGCGCCCCTGGGGTGCGGGATGTTCCAGCGCCTCGCACTTGGTTTCCCAAGGTCGCTGGCACCCAGGCGGTCGCGTAGTCCGGCCGAGCACCGGATGCGGGGCCACACCGGCTTTGCCGAATCCTGCCGTGGGGCCGTCAGAAGCGTGGCCCGGGGCCTATAGGGCACTGCGGCCGCGGATTCCACTCCGGGTGTCAGCCAGGATTGGTGGGCCTTCGCCCGGGCGAACCTAGGGTTGAAGAACGCGGGTGGCCCAGCCAGCCGCCGACGTCAAAAGGGTTCCGCGCGGGAGGCACGCGATGCCCAAGAAGAGCAGAGAATCCCGGTGCGGGAATTGCCCGGCCGGAGGCAAGCGGGTGACCTTCGCGCTGGAACGGCGGGACGAGACAATCGAGTCAGCGATCGACAACTGGGGCCGGACGAGGCGGTACTGCGTCATCACTCTCGTGCGCAGCCTGCGGCCGCTCGCCGCGGCGATCGGTGGCGCCTGCCTCATCGCGCTGGCTCATGGCCATCACGCCGCGCTAGCGGCTATCCGCCCGCACGGCACCCCGTCGGCTGCCGCCTCCGCCCAAGCCTGGGCCCACCCGCCTGGAAGCCTCGCCATCCGGCCACGTCCGTGACGGGGCCTCCAGCACCGCGAGCCTCACCAGCGTGTCACCGCCATGACTTGTCGGCGATCCCATGGTTGGGCGGGCACCTGCCTGGCGAGGATACGGTTGAGGCGGCGAGGACGCCCAGGAGCACGGAGGATCGTATGGCAACGAAGGACACCGGCGGCCAGCGGCAGACCACCAGGCGCACAGAGGAGGCCGAAGACGCGGCCCCGGAGGCCGCCGAAGAGGTCAAGGAGCGCCAGGAGAAGCTCAGCGACGACGTGGAGGCGATCCTCGACGAGATCGATGAGGTGCTCGAGGAGAACGCCGAGGAGTTCGTCCGCTCCTACGTCCAGAAGGGCGGGCAGTGACCCCGCCCGTTTCGCGCTGAGCTGATCCGCCCGGGCGCGGCGCCAGGTGGGGCCTGCGCGGCAGTAGGGTCACAGGTGGCAGGAAGGTCATCAACCGGAAGGAACCTCGTGGGCACCGACTACCTGGGCGGGCACTTCACCGCCGCGTGCCTGAGCGCGGGCACCTCGTCCTTTGCCGACTTCCTGGCCGCGTCCGCCCCCGGCCTGCTGCCCTCCGCCGCGGCCGAGGGCCTCGCCCCCCGCACCCCGGGCGCGGCCCCGGGCGCCCAGGCCGCCGGGCCGGCCGGCGCGGACCTGCCGCACGGTACCACCATCGTGGCCGCGGACTTCGCGGGCGGCGTGATCATGGCGGGCGACCGGCGCTCCACCGCGGGGAGCATGATCGCCCAGCGGGACATCGAAAAGGTGTTCCGCAGCGACGACTTCTCCTGCGTCGGGATCGCCGGCGTGGCCGGGATCGGCCTGGAACTGGTCCGCCTGTTCCAGCTCGAACTCGAGCACTACGAAAAGCTCGAAGGCCGGACCCTGTCGCTGGACGGCAAGGCCAACCGGCTGGCCGCGTTCGTCCGCGCAAACCTGGGCGGCGCCATGCAGGGGCTCGTCGTGGTCCCGCTGTTCGCCGGCTTCGACGAGGACACCGGCAAGGGCCGCATCTTCAGCTACGACGTGGCCGGCGGCCGGTACGAGGAACGCAAGTACCACGCCATCGGCTCCGGGTCGGTGTTCGCCCGCGGGTCGCTGAAGAAGCTCTACACCGACGACATGGCCGAGGCCGAGGCGATCACCGCCTGCATGCAGGCCCTCTACGACGCCGCCGACGACGACTCCGCCACCGGTGGCCCGGACCTGACCCGCCGCATCTACCCCGTGGTGGCCGTGGTGACGCAGGACGGGTTCCGGCGGCTGACCAGCGAGGAGGCCGGCGAGTACGCCCAGGCGGTCGTCACCGAGCGGATGCAGTCACCCGGCGGCCCGATCGCGTCGGTCCGGTCGAGCAAGGCGTAACGCAAGACCCCCGACAACCATCCGCCCACACGATTAGGGGAGCCCCAGCGGTGTCCATGCCGTTCTACGTGTCGCCAGAACAGGCGATGAAGGACAAGGCAGATTACGCGCGCAAGGGCATCGCGCGCGGGCGCAACAGCGTCGTGGTCACCTACGACGAGGGGATCTTGTTCGTCGCGCCGAACCCGTCCAGCGCCCTGCACAAGGTCAGCGAGATCTACGACCGGATCGCCTTCGCGGCGGTCGGCCGGTACAACGAGTACGAGAACCTGCGGGTGGCCGGGGTCCGCTTCGCCGACACCCGGGGCTACCAGTACGCGCGGGAGGACGTCACCGCGCGCGGGCTGGCCAACTGGTACGCGCAGGTACTCGGCAGCATCTTCACCGAGAGCAACAAGCCGTACGAGGTGGAGATCGTGGTGGCCGAGGTGGGCGACGCCCAGGACGCCGACCAGATGTACCGGATCACCTTCGACGGGTCGGTCGCCGACGAGCACGGTTTCGTCGCCATGGGCGGCCAGGCCGACCAGGTCGCGGGGGTGCTCAAGGAGCGGTACGCGACCGGGATGTCCATCGAGGCCGCGCTGGGCACGGCCATCGCCGCCCTGTCCGGCCAGGGCGACGGCGAGCGCGGCGAGATCAACGGCAGCCAGCTCGAGGTCGCGGTCCTGGCCCGCCGGCGGCCCCACCGGGCGTTCCGCCGGATCCGCGGCCCCCGCCTGGAGGAACTGCTCGGCAAGGCGCGCCCCGGCGCGGACGGCGGCAAGGCTGCCGCGGGCAAGGGCACCAAGGCCGCGCCGGGCGGTGCCGGCGAGGAAGAGCCGTCGCCGGGTGACGGCACCGCGCCCTAGCCCGGCGAGGTTCGCGCGGGGTGACCATGGTCCGGTGGCTGGGTTTCGCGGCGGGGATCGTCCTGCTGTTCGCCACCGCGTCAAGCGTCGTCAAGACCCTGCTGATCCCGCGGTCCGCCCGGTCGGCGCTGAGCACCGGCCTGGGATGGCTGAACCGGTGGGTCTTCCGCAAGATCAGCGCGCGGGTCGAAGACCTGCGCCAGCGCGAGCGCATCCTGTCCGTCGGCGGCCCCTCCTGGCTGATCATGTTGCTCGTCTCCTGGCTGGTCTGCCTGCTTCTCGGGTACGCCCTGCTGCTGTGGCCGCTGAACCATCACACGTTCCCGCTGGCACTTGAGGAAGCCGGGTCTTCGCTGTTCACGCTCGGCTTCGTCCGGCCCTACGGGGCCGGGCCCGTCGCGGTGGTGTTCCTGGCAGGTGCCAGCGGCCTGGCCCTGGTGGCGCTGCTCATCGCCTACCTGCCGACGCTCTACACGGCGTTCAACCGCCGCGAGATCTCGGTCACGATGCTGGAGGCGCTGGCCGGCTCGCCGCCGTGGGGGCCGGAACTGCTGGCCCGCCAGGCCCTGGTCGGTGACGTGGCCTACCTGCCCAAGGTCTACGAACGGTGGACCGAGTGGGCCGCCGACATCGCGGAGAGCCACACCAACTACCGGACCCTGATCTATTTCCGGTCCCCGGACCCGCAGACCTCCTGGCTGCTCGGGCTGCTCGCGGTCCTCGACGCGGCCGCGCTGCACCTGTCGCTGAACCCGGGCACCGCGCCGGCGGAGGCCCGGCCGCTGATGCGTGTCGGCTACATCGCCATGCGCAGGCTCGCCAAGGGGCTGGGGATGGCGGTGAACGAGGATCCACACCCCGACGACCCGCTGGTGCTGACCAGGGCGGAGTTCGACTCCGCCTTGGAGCGCATGCGCCGGGCGGGCTGGGTGTTCGAGCGGGAGCCGGACGAGGCCTGGCCGCACTTCCACGGCTGGCGGGTCAACTACGAGGCCGCCGCGTACGCGCTGGCGCGCGTTCTGGACCTGCCGCCGGCGGTCTGGTCGGGTACCCGCCCACAGCACCGCCCAGCGCCGGGGCTGCCGGTGCGGCCGCCCCACCGCGAACCGGGCCAGCCCCGGGACACGGCGGCGGAGCCCGAGCCGCAACCGTCGCGCGGCATGGAGCCGGGCCGCCCGCGCCGCGGGCCGAGGGCCAAGGCCCCGTGACGAAGGAACGGGGCCCCAGGCCATTGGGGGGTTCCAGGGGGTCGCTCCTCCGGGCCAGCACGGCTAAAGGCCCCGTGACGGCGGAGCGGGGGCGCAGGAAGGCGCTGTCAGGCCAGGCCGGGGTGAGGGTGCACGACCGCCCAGATCGCGTGGACGTCGGACGCGGTGGCGTTCCAGTACAGGTGCGGCACCGCCGAGTCGAACGCGATCGAGTCGCCCGGGCCCAGTTCGAAGGTGTCGAACCCCACGCTGGCGTGCAGGGCGCCGCTGATGATGAGGCCGTACTCCCGGCCGTCGTGGCGCAGCGGGCGGCGCGCGTCGGTGGAGTGCCCGCTGGGCCCGTAGATCACCTCGAGGAAGTCCACCCGCCCGTCCGGCCCCGGTGTCAGCCGCTCCCACCGCACGCCGCTGGCCAGGTCGATGGTGCGCCGGGCGCCCGCGCGCTGGACGACGCCGTGGCCGCCGGGGAGCGTGGCCACGGCCTGCGCCTCCCGCAGGTGGCCGTCGCCGTGCGCGGTCACGGTCAGGCCGCCGTCGGGCGGCGCGGCGCTGAACAGGAAGTCGAGCGAGGTGCGCAGTTCGGTGGCCAGGGCGTAGAGCATGCCCACCGACGGGGCGGACAGCCCCCGCTCGATCTGGGAGATGAGGCTGGGTGAGCACCGGATGCGGCGCGCGAGTTCCCGCGCGGACAGGCCCCGCTGCTCGCGCACCTGCCGCAGCCGGGGGCCGAGTTCGGCGCCCGGATCGAACGAGCCCGGCATGGGCCTCCCGCTCCTTTGCCGCCACCGCTTGACAGCCTCACTGTACATACGTTAAATCAGGCTGTACACAGGTCGGCCCACGAAGGGAAGCCCCTCATGGTCGCGCCGATCCCGCCCGTGCCCGCCCTTCCCCGCACGCCCGCGCCTGGGGGCATGAACGTCGACTTCGAGCAGCGCGTCGACTTCGCCCGGCTGCGCTCCTACCGGCTCGCCCGGGCCATGGGCGCGCTGGAAGGCAGCGACCTCGGCGCCCTGCTGGTCTTCGACAACAACAACATCCGCTACCTCACCGGGGTGGCCATCGGCGAGTGGACCAGGGACAAGCTCTGCCGGTACGCGCTGTACACCCGGACCGGGGAGCTGTTCCTGTGGGACTTCGGCTCGGCCGCGGTGCACCACCGGATGTACTGCCCCTGGCTGAAGCCCGAGCACTGCATCGCCTCCTGGACCACGATGCGCGGGGCGACGTCGCCGCGGGCCGGCCTGCCCGCCCGCGCGGTGGCGGAGATCAAGGGCATCCTGGAGGACACCGGCGTGGCCGGCCTGCCGGTGGGCCTGGACTTTGCCGAGATCCCGACGATCTTCGAGTTGCAGGCGGCCGGCCTTGAGATCCGCGACGGGCAGCAGGTCATGCTGGACGCGCGGCAGCTCAAGTCCCCGGATGAGATCGCGCTGCTGACCACGGCCGCCGCCATGGTAGACGGCGTGTACCAGGACATCACCGACGCCCTGCGCCCGGGGGTACGGGAGAACGAGATCGTGGCGCTGGCCACCAAGCGGCTTTACGACATGGGCTCGGACGACGTGGAGTCCATCAACGCGGTGTCGGGTGAGCGCTGCAACCCGCACCCGCACAACTTTTCCGATCGCATGATCCGGCCGGGGGAGCAGGCCTTCTTCGACATCATGCACTCGTTCAACGGCTACCGGACCTGCTACTACCGGACCTTCAGCGTGGGCAGATCCACCCAGGCGCAGCGCGACGCCTACGCGAAGGCCACCGAGTGGATGGAGGCCGCGCTCGCGGCGATCAAGCCGGGGGTGAGCACCGATCAGGTGGCCAGGCTCTGGCCGACCGCGCAGGACATCGGCCTGCCGGATGAGAAGACGGCGTTCGGCCTGCAGTTCGGCCACGGCCTCGGCCTGGCGCTGCACGAGCGCCCCATCATCAGCAGGCTCTCCTCGCTGGATGCCCCCATGGAGATCTGCAAGGGCATGGTGTTCGCGCTGGAGACCTACTGCCCGGCCAGCGACGGCGTGTCGGCCGCCCGGCTGGAGGAGGAGGTGGTCGTGGTGGACGGCGGGGTCGAGATCATCACAAGGTTCCCGTCGAAGGAACTGTTCGTCACCAACCCGTACTGAGCGGGCGCGCTCGGAAAACCACTGAGGACAGGCGACCATGGATGAGCAAGCCGCGCTCGGGCTGTACCGGACCATGACCCGGATCCGGCAGTTCGAGAAGCGCGCGCACGACCTGTTCCTGCAGAACCTGGTCAAGGGCACCACCCACCTGGGCACGGGGCAGGAGGCCATCGCGGCGGGCGTGGCGGCCGCGATGCGCGAGGATGACTACACGTTCGTCACCTACCGCGGGCACAACCACGTGCTGGCCCGCGGTACGGAGATGACCCCGGTCATGGCCGAACTGCTCGGCCGGCAAAACGGCCTGATGCACGGCAAGGGCGGGTCGATGCACCTGCTGGACGTGTCCAAAGGCGTGCTGGGCTCCTACGCGATCATCGGCGCGCAGCTGGTCATCGCCAACGGCACCGCCTGGTCGGCACAGTACCGCGGCACCGGCCAGGTGACCGTCTGCTTCTTCGGCGACGGCGCGACCAACATCGGCGCGTTCCACGAGGCGCTGAACCTGGCCGTGGTCTGGGCGCTGCCCGTGGTGTTCATCTGCGAGAACAACCAGTACATGGAGTACACGGCAATCGAGACGGTGACCGCGGTGAAGCGCCCCGCGGCCGACCGCGCGCCCGCGTACGGCCTGCCCGCGGCCGTGGTCGACGGCAACGACGTGGAGGCGGTGCACGCGGCCGCGGCCGCCGCCATCGACCGGGCGCGCGAGGGCGGCGGCCCCTCGCTGATCGAGGCGATCACCTACCGGCACGGCGGGCACTCCCGCGCCGACCCCGGCAAATACCGCCCGGCGGACGAGGTCGCCGAATGGCTGGCCAGGGACCCCATCCCCGCCTACCGCGCGTTGCTCATCTCGCGGGGCGTGGACGAGGAGGTCCTCGACCGGATCGACGCCGAGGCCAAGGCGGCGGTGGACCTGGCGACGGAGGAGGCGAAGGCCGGTCCTGAGCCGGACCTGGAGCTCGCCTATACGAACGTGTGGCACGACGGCGGCTGGGCCTGGCGCAGTGCTAGCCCGGGGGACAACCCCCGGAACCCCCGGGTAGCGGAGAGTGCGCAGTGAGCACGGAGGTCGTGATGCCACGGATGGGCGAGACGGTGGACGAGGGCACCGTCAACGTCTGGCACAAGGCGGTCGGCGACCAGGTCACCGAGGGCGAGCCGCTGCTGGAGATCGGCACCGACAAGGTGGACACCGACATCCCGGCGCCGGTCAGCGGCACCCTGGCCGAGATCAGGGTGGCGGCCGACCAGACAGTCCCTATCGGGACTGTGCTCGCGGTGATTAGTGCTAGCCCGGGGGGGCGGCCCCCCGGAACCCCCCGCATGCCTCCCTACGCCAGCGAACAACCCGTGCGGGAGGCTCAATGACAGCCATCACATACAGGGAGGCCGTCGCCAGGGGCATCGCACAGGAGATGCGGCGCGACGACCGGGTGGTGTTCCTCGGCGAGGACGTGGCCGCGGCCGGGGGCGTGTTCAAGGCCACCGTGGGCCTGCTGGAGGAGTTCGGCCCGCGGCGGGTGCGCGACACCCCGATCAGTGAGCAGGCCATCCTCGGCGCCGCGATGGGCGCCGCGATGACCGGCCTGCGCCCGGTGGCCGAGATCATGTTCAGCGACTTCTTCGCCGTGTGCTGGGACCTGGTCGCCAACGAGATCGCCAAGAGCCGCTACATGTCCGACGGCCAGGTGTCGTTCCCGCTGGTGATCCGCTGCGCCAACGGGGCGGGCGTGCGGTTCGGCGCGCAGCACTCCCAGTCGGTGGAGAACTGGGCGATGGCGGTCCCGGGGCTGAAGGTGGTCGCCCCGTCGAACCCGCAGGACGTGGTCGGGCTGCTCGCCGCCGCGATCCGGGACCCGGACCCGGTGCTGTTCTTCGAGCAGAAGTCGCTGTACGCCACCAAGGGAGAGGTGGGCGACGGCGAGATCGTGGGCGAACTCGGCCGGGCCGCCGTACTCCGCGAGGGCCGCGACGCGACGATCCTGGCGCTCGGCGCCATGGTCCGCCGGGCCAGCCAAGCCGCTGGCCTGCTCGCGGCCGAGCACGGGATTGACTGTAGTGTCGTGGACGTGCGCAGCCTGGTCCCGCTCGATGCCGCCACCATCCTCGCCGAGGTGGCCAGGACCGGCCGGCTGTTCACGGTGGAGGAGAACCCGCGGCTGTGCGGGTGGGGCGCGGAGATCGTCTCGATCGCCGTGGAGGAAGCGTTCGGCGCGCTGACCGGCCCGCCGGTGCGGATCACGACGCCGCATATCCCGCTTCCTGCCGCCGACGCGCTCGAGGACCACGTGCTGCCGTCCGTGGCGCGGATCACGCAGACGGTGCGGGAGAGTTTGGAGGACGCGTGACCGCTGACCTGACCGCCCTGACGGGCATGGACGTGCCGACCGGGATGTTCATCGACGGCGAATGGACCGGCGCCGGCCGGACGCTGGGGGTCACCGACCCGGCCACCGAGGACATCCTGGTGGAGATCGCCGACGGCACGCCGGACGACGCCCTGGCCGCCGTGGCCGCCGCGCACCGGGCACTGCCCGGCTGGGCCGCCACCCCGCCCCGGCAGCGCGCGGAGTGCCTGCGGAAGGCCTGGGCGCTGATGATCGAGCGGTCCGAGGCGATCGCCCGGCTGATGGTGCTGGAGAACGGCAAGGCACTGCGCGACGCCCGGGGCGAGGTCACCTACGCCGCCGAGTTCTTCCGTTGGTACGCCGAAGAGGCCGTCCGGATCGACGGGGCGGTCCACACCGCGCCCGCCGGCACCAACAAGATCATGGTGGTGCGCCAGCCGGTCGGGGTGAGCGTCCTGGTCACGCCCTGGAACTTCCCGGCGGCCATGGCCACCCGCAAGATCGGCCCGGCGCTGGCGGCCGGGTGCACCGTGGTGCTCAAGCCGGCCAAGGAGACCCCGCTGTGCGCGTTCGCCGTCGCGCAGATCCTGCGCGAGGCCGGGGTGCCGCGCGGCGTGGTCAACGTCGTGTGCACGTCCAAGGCTGGGCCCCTGGTCGGGGCGATGCTGGCCGACCCGCGGGTACGCAAGCTCTCCTTCACCGGCTCCACCGAGGTCGGCCGTACCCTGCTGGCGACGGCCGCGCAGACGGTGACGAACTGCTCCATGGAACTGGGCGGCAACGCCCCGTTCCTGATCTTCGAAGACGCCGACCTGGACGCCGCCCTCGACGGCGCGTTCCTGGCCAAGATGCGCAACGGCGGGGAGGCGTGCACCGCGGCCAACCGGTTCTACGTGCACGAGGCCGTGGCCGGCGAGTTCACCTCGCGGTTCGCCGACCGGCTGAGCAAGCTCGCGGTCGGGCCCGGGCTGGACGAGGGCACCGACCTCGGCCCGCTGGTCAACGAGGACACCCGGTCGAAGGTCGCCACCCTGGTCGAGGCGGCGGCCGCGGGCGGCGCGCGGGCAGTGACCGGCGGGCGGGCGCCCGACCGGCCCGGCTTCTTCTACCTGCCCACCGTGCTCGGCGACGTGCCGCCCGACGCGCCCATACTCGGCACCGAGATCTTCGGCCCGGTGGCGCCCGTGGTGCGTTTCCGCGACGAGGCTGACGTGATCCGCTGGGCCAACGATACCGAGTACGGGCTCGTCTCCTACCTGTACACCGCCGACCTGAGCCGGGCGCTGCGCGTCTCTGAGGCCCTGGAGACCGGGATGGTCGGGGTCAACCGGGGCATCGTGTCCGACCCCGCCGCGCCGTTCGGGGGCGTCAAGCAGTCCGGCATCGGCCGCGAGGGCGGGCACGACGGGCTGCTCGAGTTCATGGAATCGAAGTACATCGCGGTGGACTGGTGACCCTGGCACCGAGAGGAACCCGGCTGCCTGTGCGCGGCTGGCCAGGCGAGTGAGGTTAACTGGGCTCACTATGGATCGCAGGATATTCGGGCTGGAGAACGAGTACGGGGTCACGTGCACGTTCCGGGGCAGCCGCAAGCTCTCTCCGGACGAGGTGGCCAGGTACCTGTTCCGGCGCGTGGTCTCGTGGGGCCGCAGCAGCAACGTGTTCCTGCGCAACGGGGCCCGGCTGTACCTCGACGTGGGCAGCCACCCCGAGTACGCCACCCCGGAGTGCGACAACATCTCCGACCTGGTGGTCCACGACAAGGCCGGCGAGCGGATCCTGGAGGGCCTGCTGGTCGACGCCGACCGCCGGCTGCGCGAAGAGGGCATCGCAGGCGACATCTACTTGTTCAAGAACAACACCGACTCGGCGGGCAACTCCTACGGCTGCCACGAGAACTACCTCGTCGGCCGGCACGGCGAGTTCGGCCGGCTCGCCGACATCCTGATCCCGTTCCTGGTCACCCGGCAGGTCATCTGCGGCGCCGGGAAGGTGCTGCAGACCCCGCGCGGCGCGGTGTACTGCGTCAGCCAGCGCGCCGAGCACATCTGGGAGGGCGTGTCGTCGGCCACCACCCGGTCCCGGCCGATCATCAACACCCGCGACGAGCCGCACGCCGACGCAGAGCGGTTCCGCCGCCTGCACGTGATCGTCGGTGATTCGAACATGAGCGAGACCACGACGCTGCTCAAGGTCGGCGCCACCGACCTGGTGCTGCGCATGATCGAGGCGGGCACGGTCATGCGCGACCTGTCCCTGGAGAACCCGATCCGGGCGATCCGGGACGTCAGCCACGACATGACGGGGCAGCGCCGGGTGCGGCTCGCCAACGGCCGGGAGGCCTGCGCGCTGGACATCCAGCGCGAGTACCTGTCCAAGGCGCGCGACTTCACCGACCGGCGCGGGGCCGACGAGAGCGCGCGGCGGGTGCTTGACCTGTGGGAGCGGACCCTGGACGCGGTCGACAGCGGCAACCTCGACGACGTGGCCAGGGAGATCGACTGGGTGACCAAGTTCCAGCTCATCGAGCGGTACCGGGCCAAGCACGACCTGCCGCTGTCGTCCGCGCGGGTGGCCCAGCTCGACCTCGCCTACCACGACGTGCACCGCGGCCGCGGGCTGTACTACCTGCTGCAAAAGCGCGGAGCGGTGGTGCGGGCCGCCAGGGACATCGACATCTTCGAGGCCAAATCGGTGCCGCCGCAGACCACCAGGGCGCGCCTGCGCGGGGAGTTCATCCGCCGCGCCCAGGAGCGGCGCCGCGACTTCACCGTGGACTGGGTGCACCTCAAGCTGAACGACCAGGCCCAGCGGACGGTGCTGTGCAAGGACCCATTCCGGTGCACCGACGAGCGGGTGGAAAAGCTCATCGCCGGAATGTGAGATTCCCACGGACTGGTAAAGCGCCCGGGAGAGCGAACCGCCGTCCGGGGCGGTAGCGTGGGTGCGGCCGCAGTCGCGGGCCGTGACCGGCCCGGGACGCATGCGGGGCCGCCGGGGCGGCCCAGCCGGTAGGCTGGCGGGGCTCCCGCCTATGACTTTCGCAGCCGACGACGACAAGGTTTTCTTCCCATGCGACGTATCGCGGTATTCTCCGCTCTCCCCCTGGCGGCCGCCATGGTGCTGGCCGGGTGCGGCGGCTCCTCCTCCCCGTCTTCGTCCGCCGCGGCCGTGACCGTGTCGGGTTCCTTCGGCAAGGCCCCGGATGTGAAGATTCCGGCGGAGAAGGCCGACAGCAAGCTCACCGTGAAGACCCTGGTCCACGGCAGCGGGCAGGCGTTCGGCCGCACCGACGCCTTCGTCGGCAACTACGCCATCTACCTGTGGAGCGGCACCTCGCACAAGCTGCTGCAGAGCACGTTCAAGGCCGGCGGCAAGCCCACGCTGTTCTCCGGCACGCTGCTGCCCGGGCTGGAGACGGCCCTGGTCGGGAAGAAGATGGGCAGCCGGATCCTGGCCGTCATCCCGCCCAAGGACGGCTTCGGCACCAGCGGGGACGCGCAGGCGGGCATCAAGGGCACCGACACCCTGGTATTCGTCGTGGACATGATCAAGGACTTCGCCGGCAACGCGTCCGCGGCCGGGCGGCAGGTCTCCCACGGCGGCGGCAAGCTGCCCACGGTGACCACGGCCCCCGGGTCCGCACCCACGATCAAGACGCCCAAGGGCAACCCGCCGAAGACCCTGACCACCCAGATCCTCGTCAAGGGCACCGGTCCCTCGATTGCCCCGGGGGACACGGTGGTGGTCCAGTACGTCGGCGCGATCTGGCGCAACAACTACGTGTTCGACTCGTCCTGGAAGCGCAGCCAGCCGTTCGGCTTCACCATCGGCGCCAGCCCCAGCCAGGTGATCCTGGGCTGGGACCGGGGCCTGGCCGACCAGACCGTGGGCAGCCGGGTCATGCTGGTGATACCGCCCGCGGACGGTTACGGCAAGAGCGGCAGCCCGCAGGCGCACATCAAGGGGACCGACACCCTGGTCTTCGTGGTGGACATCCTGGGCGCCTTCGGCGCGGCGCAGGGCTGACCTGGCGTTGGGGGGCCACCCCCTGGAACCCCGCTGGCCTGCGCCCCCTGCGACTTCGTCGCCGGGGCCTTGGCCGTGCTGGCCCTGGGGGCGACCCCCTGGAACCCCGCTGGCCTCGGGGGGACCCGTCAGGCCAGCAGCGTTGCGGCGTGGCGGCCGGCGGCGGCGGCGGCGAGGAAGTAGGCGCGGTCTTCGTCCAGGCCGCGGCCCATGGTGGCCAGCGGGACCGGGCACGCCGCCAGGGCCTCCGCCAGGCCGTCCACCGGCACCGTGACCAGGTGGTGCCGGCCTGCCAGGCCGGCGGCCTGCGCCGCCACCCTGGCGCCGAACTCACCGCCGAGCCCCGGCACCACCACGTCGGCGCGGGCCAGGGCCACCCGGCCGTAGGCGGTGAGGCTGTGGTGGGAGACGCCGTAGTGGCGCTCCCTGGCGTCGGCGTCGCTGATCCGCAAGCTGGCCACCGGGCGGCCGCCGAGCACCGCGACGGCGTTGACCGCCTCGCCGCAGGCCACGCCCGAGAAACCCCAGCGGGTGCCGGTGCCCAGGTTGCCCGGCCCCTGTGCCACCACCGCCACCTCGGCGCCCAGCACGTGCCGCGCCGCCAGCAGCCCGGTGTGCACGGTCACCGTGTCCAGGTCGCCGCCGAACGCCTGCCCGGTGCTGACCGTGCCCGCCAGCCAGCCGGCCTCCCGCAGGCCGGCCGCGGTCCGGGAGAACCAGGCCGGCAGGGACCCGCCGTCCAGCATTACGTACGCGGCGACCGGCGGCTGCGCCCGGGGGGCGCGCAGCCCGGCGAGGATGGCCGGCAGCGCCGAGTGCAGGTCCGCGACCACCACCGGCATCCCGCGCAGGTCTCCGGCCTCCCGCAGCACCTCGTGGTGCGGGGATCCCTGCTCCTCCGCGCCGGGCACGCAGGCCTGCAGCGGTGTGTACCGGGCCTTCATCAGATGCCCGGGGCCTGGCGGCCCGTCCGGCAGCCGGTCCGGCACCGCGATCACCAGGGCGTAGCCGCCGGTGCCGAGCCCCAGTTCCACGGCGGTTGCGTTCAGCAAAACCCGATCGCCGGCCTGCGGCCGCCCGGTCAGCGCCGGGTAGGCGAGCGCCCGCGTCGGCCCCTCGCCGGTGGTGACGTCCAGTTCGACCGCGCCCGGCCATTCCCGGCGCACTCGCGCCACTACCGCGCTCCGCCAACGAATCACCCCGGCAGGGTAACCTGGCCGGCATCGGCGCCTTGCCTGGTCGCCGTAACCTCGCGTCGCGCGCCGGGCAGACGGGGGACAATGGCGGTGCGGGGTACGGCACGGGCGGGAAGAAGGCGGCAATGTCACGGCGGAAGACCGAGCGGCTGCTCAGCCTGGTGGTCTGCCTGCTGTCCAGCCAGCGCTACCTGACCGCGACCCAGATCCGCGCCGCCGTCCCCGGGTACCCGGCGTCCTTCGACGCGTTCAAGCGGATGTTTGAGCGGGACAAGGAGGAGCTGCGCGACCTGGGCATCCCGCTCGACATGGGCACCAACGGGGTGCTTGATGACGAGGTCGGCTACAGGATTCCGCGGAAGGACTACGAGCTGCCCGACATCAGGCTGGAGCCTGACGAGGCCGCGGTGCTCGCCGTGGCCGCACGGGTGTGGCACCGGGCCGAGCTGGCCGGCGCCGCCGCCGGTGCGCTGCTGAAGCTGCGCGCCGCCGGGGTGGAGGCCGAGGAGACCGCCCAGCCGGGGATCGAGCCGCGGCTGGGCGCCGGCGAAGCGGCGTTCGCGCCGTTGTGGGAGGCGGTGCGGGACCGGCGGCCGGTCACGTTCCGCTACCGGGCGGCGGGGCGCAGCGAGGCACAGCAGCGCGAGCTGGAGCCGTGGGGGGTGGTGAACCGGCACGGCCGCTGGTACGTGGCCGGCCACGACCGCGCCCGGCAGGCGGTGCGCGCGTTCCGGCTGAGCCGCATCGACGGTCCGGTGGCGTTCAGCGGGCCGGCCGGGTCCGTGACCGTGCCCCCGGACGCCGACGTGCGCGAGCTGGTCCGGTCCTGGGACGACCGGCCCGTCCCGCCGCGGACCGCGATGCTCAGCGTGCGGACCGGGGCAGGGCTCGGCATCCGGCGCGAGGCGACCAGGGAGGTCGCCGGCACCGACGGCTGGGACGAGGTGGAGACCCCGTTCGCCGAGGTCGCCTGGTTCTCCGAGCACCTGGCCTCGTTCGGCCCCGACGTGATCGTCCGCGAGCCCGCCGACCTGCGCGACGCGGTGATCACCAGGCTCAAGGGAGCGCTGGCATGACGGCGAAGCCGGCCGAGCACGGCGGCCCGGGCACCAGCTCCGATCGGCTGCAGCGGCTGCTTGCCCTCGTGCCCTACGTGATCAGCCGCAAGGTGGTCGGGCTGGCCGAGACGGCCGCCGCGTTCGGGGTCACCGAGCGGGAGCTCACCGACGACCTGAACATGCTGTGGTGCGTGGAACTGCGCACCCCGGACCCCTACTGCCCGATCGACCTGTCCTACGAGGGCGGCGAGATCGTGATCAGCCAGGCCGAGCCGGTGGACCGGCCGCTGCGCCTCGGCGTGGACGAGGCGAGCGCGCTGCTGGTGGCGTTGCGGATGCTCGCCGAGGTCGGCGAGCTGGCCGCGGTGCCCGATCTGGCCGGGGGGTCCGCGCTGAGCCGCACGATCGCGAAGCTGGAGGCGGCGGCGGGGGAGGCCGGGGCGCCCAGCGCCCAGGTGGCCGTCGAGGTTGACCGGCACGCCGAGCGCAGCGTCCTGGCCAAGGCCCGCGAGGCGCTGGACGGCAGGCGGCGGCTGCACCTGTCCTACTACGTGCCGGGCCGGGACGAGGCCACCGAGCGAGACGTGGACCCGATGCGGCTGCTGGTCGTGGAGGGCCGCACCTACCTGGAGGGGTGGTGCCGGCGCGCGGAGGCGGTCCGAGTGTTCCGGCTGGACCGGGTGCTGCGGATCGAGGTGCTCGACGTGGCGGCCGAGGTCCCGCGCCAGGCGGAGCCGGTGGACGTGGACCAGGGCCTGTTCCGGCCCTCGCCCGGCGACATGCGGGTGGTCCTGGAACTGACCCCGCGGGGCCGCTGGGTGGCCGAGTACTACCCGTGCGAGGAGGTGACCGAGCTCGGCGACGGGCGGCTCCGGGTGACGCTGCGCACCCCGGACGGCGCCTGGGCGCGGCGGCTGGCGCTGGGGCTCGGCGAGGACGGGCGCGTGGTGGAGCCCGCAGCGCTCGCGGGTGCCGTCCGGGCCGACGCGGCCGCCGCCCTCGCCGCGTACAGCACAGACGCACCGGGCAGCGCGGGCGCGCCTGGTAGTGCGGATGCACCTGGTAGTGCGGATGCACCTGGTAGTGCGGATGCACCTGGTAGTGCGGATGCACCTGGTAGTGCGGATGCACCTGGTAGTGCGGATGCACCCGGGGGTGCCCGGCTCGCGCAGGGATGAGTTCGGATTGCCATGGGCGTACCATGTGCCTGACGGACGTCCCTGCGGCGCGGGGTCGGCTCCTTGCTGAGAAGGACGAGGCAACATGGGACTCTTCGACAACCCGTGGCACATCTTGATTGTGCTGCTCGTGCTGGTCTTGCTCTTCGGGTCCGCGAAGCTGCCCAAGGCGGCGAAGTCGATGGGCGAGGCCATGCGGATCTTCAAGAAGGAAGCCCAGAAGCTGCACGACGAGGACGACGCGCCCGCCGCCACGGTCCAGGCGGCCGCCCCGCCGCAGGTGGCGGCGCCGCAGCCGCCGCCCGCCCAGCAGGCCGACGTTCCGCAGGCCGGCACCCAGGACCAGGTGGCCGCCCTGCAGCGGCAGATGGACGCGCTCCAGCAGCAACTGGCGGCCCAGCAGGGCACCCCGCCCACCAACCAGCCCGGCTGACCTGTCCCGGAGCTGACACATGAGCTCGCCGCCGGACACCGACGCGCCCGCGCGCGGGCGCAGCGCACGGCTTCCGCGCCCGGCCCGGTCACGGGATCCCGAGGCCCGGATGCCGCTCATGGAGCATCTCCGGGAGCTGCGCAACCGGCTGATCAAGGGCGTGCTCGGGATCATCGCCGGCATGATCGTCGGCTGGATCTTTTACAAGTGGGCCTTCAACTTCATCATCGGCCCGTTCTGCCGGATCAGCCTCCAGGGGCACGTGGGCTGCACCGGCGCGAACGGGCACCCGCTGATCGTCACCGGCGTCTTCGACCCGTTCTTCGTGCGGCTGAAGGTCGCCTTCGTGGTCGGGCTGATCGTGTCCTCGCCGATCTGGTTCTACCAGCTGTGGGCGTTCATCGCGCCGGGGCTGTACAGCCGCGAGAAGCGCTGGACGTTCGCGTTCGTGGGCGCCGCGGTGCCGCTGTTCGCACTCGGCGGGGTGTTCGCCTATCTGGCGATGAGCCGCGGCCTGCGGTTCCTGCTCGGCCTGACCCCGCCTGACGTCCGGCCGCTGATCACCATCGACACCTACTTCGGGTACGCGATGGCGATGCTGATGATCTTCGGCCTGGCCTTTGAGCTGCCGCTGGTGCTCGTCGTGCTGAACATGGCCGGGGCGGTCAGCCACGCGTTCATCCGCAAGTGGCGCCGGGTGATGATCTTCCTGGTGTTCGTGTTCGCCGGCGCGGCGACCCCGAGCCCGGACCCGTTCTCGATGCTGCTGCTGGCCGTCCCGTGCGTGATCCTGGTGGAACTGGCCGAGGTGTTCGTCTGGCTGAACGACCGCCGCCGGGCGCGCCGTGACGCCGCGCTGCTGGCCGAGGAGGGCCTTTCCGAGCTGAGCGGGGACGCTCACTACCGCGGTTAGGCCGCCCGCGGCCGGTTTACGCTGCGCGCCGGGGCCGCTGAACCGTGGGCTTGGGCGGCTGAGCTGCGCATTGGGCCGGCTGAGCCGCCCGGCGGGACGCGCGGGGGCGTGACTTAGGCTGGAGCGCGTGTCCACCCAAGCGAGCCCCGCGCAGCGGTATGCCGAATCCCGTCGGCGGGCGAAGGACGGGCCTGCTCTGGCCGAGTTCCAGGCGCTGTACGACTTCACCTTCGACGACTACCAGCGCCGCGCGTGCCAGGCGCTGAACGAGGGCCACGGGGTGCTGGTAGCCGCCCCGACCGGGTCAGGCAAGACCGTGGTCGGGGAGTTCGCCGTGCACCTGGCGCTGGCCGCGGGGCGCAAGTGCTTCTACACCACGCCGATCAAGGCGCTGTCCAACCAGAAGTTCGGGGACCTGGTGCGCCGCTATGGCCCGGACCAGGTGGGGCTGCTGACCGGGGACAACAGCATCAACGGCGACGCCCCGGTGGTGGTGATGACCACCGAGGTGCTGCGCAACATGCTCTACGGCGGCTCGGTCACCCTGGGCGGGCTGGGTTACGTGGTACTCGACGAGGTGCACTACCTGGCCGACCGGTTCCGCGGCGCGGTGTGGGAAGAGGTGATCATCCACCTGCCAGACTCGGTACGGGTGGTCGCGCTGTCCGCCACGGTGAGCAACGCCGAGGAGTTCGGTGAGTGGCTGACTCAGGTCCGCGGCGGGACCACGGTGATCGTGGACGAGCACCGGCCGGTGCCGCTCTGGCAGCACGTGCTGGCCGAGGGGCACCTGTACGACCTGTTCGTGTCGCCGAACGGGCACGGCGCGGGCCACCAGGACGCCCCGCAGGTGAACCCGGAGTTGCTGCGGCTGTCGCGGCGGGAGGAGCAGGCGTGGCGCAGGGCACCGGGCCGCCCGGTGCGCGGTGGCCGCCGGCCGCCCCGGCCCCGGCCGCCGAGCCGCCCGCTGGTGATCGAACGCCTGGACGCCGCCGGGCTGCTGCCGGCCATCACGTTCATCTTCTCCCGGGCCGGCTGCGACGCCGCGGTGCGCCAGTGCCTGGACGCCGGGCTCCGGCTGACCACCCCGGAGGAGGCGGACCTCATCACCGAGGTAGCCGAGCGCCGCACCGCGGACCTGCCCGAGGCGGACCTGGCCGTCCTCGGGTACGGGGAGTGGCTGACCAGCCTGCAGCGCGGCATCGCCGCGCACCATGCGGGGCTGCTGCCCACCTTCAAGGAGGTGGTCGAAGAGCTGTTCGAGGCGGGGCTGGTCCGGGCCGTCTTCGCCACCGAGACGCTTGCCCTCGGCATCAACATGCCCGCCAGGACGGTGGTCATCGAGCGGCTGGACAAGTGGAACGGTGAGGCCCACGCGGCGCTGACGCCGGGGGAGTACACCCAGCTCACCGGCCGGGCCGGGCGGCGCGGCATCGATGTGGAGGGGCACGCCGTGGTGCTGTGGCAGCCGGGCCTGGAACCGGACGCCCTGGCGGGCCTGGCCGGGACCCGTACCTACCCGCTCAACTCCAGCTTCCGGCCCTCCTACAACATGGCGGTGAACCTGGTCGGGCAGGCGGGGCTTGAGCGGGCGGCGGCGATCCTGGAGTCCTCGTTCGCCCAGTTCCAGGCCGACCGGGCGGTCGCCGACGTGGCCCGGTCCGCGCGGCGCGGCCGGGAGGAGCTGGAGAGGCTCGCGGTGACCTGCGAACGCGGCGATTTCGGCGAGTACTTCCGGCTGCGCCGGGAGTTGTCCGAAAAGGAGGGGGAGGCGGCCAGGCAGCGCGCCGCCTCGCAGCGGGCGCAGGCGGTCGCCTCGCTCAGCCAGTTGCGCCGCGGCGACATCATCAAGGTGCCGGGCGGTCGCCGGGCGGGCCTGGCGGTGGTGCTCGATCCCGGGGTGCCCGCCCCCGGCCGGCGTGCCGACAGCCTGCCGCTTCCGCTGGTGCTGACCGCCGGCCGCCAGGTCAGGCGGCTTTCGGTGGCCGACTTCCCGATACCGGTGCAGCCCATCGACCGGATCAGGATCCCGAACTGGTTCAGCGCACGGTCGCCCAAGCACCGCCGGGACCTGGCCGCCAGCGTTATGACCAAGCTGGCAGGCCGGGACAAGGAGCCGCCGCGCCGCGGCCAGGAGGCCGAGGCGCCCGCGCAGGAGGAGATCGCCGCGCTGCGCCGCCGGGTCCGCGCCCACCCCTGCCACGACTGCCCGGACCGGGACGACCATGCCCGCCACGCCGAGCGGCAGGCCCGGCTGGAACGCGAGGTGCGCCGGCTGGAGACCACGGTGGCCGGCCGGTCGCACGTCATCGCGCGCACCTTCGAGCGTGTGTGCGCCGTGCTCGCGCGCCTCGGGTACACCGAGGGGGACCAGGTCACCGACGCCGGGCGGCGGCTTGCCTGCCTGTACACCGAACTCGACCTGCTCGCGGCGGAATGCCTGCGCCGCGGCCTGTGGGACGGGCTGAGCCCGGCGGAACTCGCGGCCTGTCTGTCGGCCCTCACGTTCGAGTCCCGCACGGCGGAGGCCACCGCGCCGGTGCGGCTGCCCGGCGGGCCGGTCCGCGACGTGCTCGCAGGCATGGTGTCGGTGTGGCGGGAACTCGACGAGATCGAGAAGGAGAACCGGCTGTCGTTCCTGCGCGAGCCGGACCCGGGGTTCGCCTGGGCGGCGGACGCCTGGGCCCGGGGCAAGCCGCTGGAGTCCGTGCTCGGCCCGGAGCTGACCCCGGGCGACTTCGTCCGCGCGGTCAAGCAACTGATGGACCTGCTGGGGCAGGTGGCGATCGCGGCAGGCCCGGGCACGCCGCTGCGATCCACCGCGCTCAAGGCGGTCGACGCGCTGGGGCACGGCGTGGTGACCTACTCCTCGGTCGAGGACTTCCCCGTCGGCGACTCGCCGGCGTCGCCCGGCGGCGTGGCGGCGCGTGGCACGCTCCCGGCATGACCGGCCTGGACAGCACGGCACGGCGATGACCCCGGACCGCGTCTACGTCCACCGCTGACCCGGCCCTCAGCGCGGGATCGCGCCGAACCCGATCTCGTTTCCGTCCGGGTCAGCGTAGGTGATCTTGCGCACGCCATTCGGATACACCTCCCGCTGCACCGGCTCCAGTCCCCGCCGGCCTATCCCGGCCTCCCGGGCGTCGAGGTCATCGACCATGATGGTGAGCATGCCGTGGCCCGCGTCCTCGGGCCGCTTGACGACGTACACCAGCCGGTGCTCGGCGAGTTCCCATACCACCTCCTCGTCGTGCGGGAACGACGAAGGCGGCGCGCCGAACAGGCTCTCGTACCAGGCCAGCGCTGCGGCGAAGTCGCCGACGGGTATCCCCGCGAACAGGTAGACGGCCATGCCCGCCATGTTAGGAGGATGCCGGGCAGGCCGACAGCCTACGCGGTGCGCCGGGGTGGGCCGTGGGAGGGCGGCCTGTCGCTGGGTCGCCTGTCGCCCGGTGGCCCGTTGCCGGGCGGGCCGTGGCCGGGTGGGGAATGGCTGGGCGGGCCGCTACCGGGTGGGGAGTGGGAGGGCGGGCCGTGGCTGTGCAGACATCCGATGCGTTTAGTTGTCAAGCTGCGACTGTGCGTGTCGTCTCGTCTGCTGCGGGGAAGGCGGTGTGCTCGTCGTAGTGCTGGCGGGTGGCCAGGCAGTGGTG
>Ga0207646_10000120_pt1 | contig 106913 bp, 110 predicted proteins | sample KBSK5502metaG_FD_184343 | JGI IMG/M metagenome (GOLD analysis project Ga0207646, IMG submission 184343) | Corn, switchgrass and miscanthus rhizosphere microbial communities from Kellogg Biological Station, Michigan, USA - KBS K5-50-2 metaG... | ecosystem: Host-associated > Plants > Roots >... | reverse complement strand
CGTCCGCGAGGCCCGCCTTCTCCAGCTCGTGCTCGAAGAAGACGATGGGGTCGGCCTTGCGCCACTTCTCCTTGTCCTCGGCCGAGCGGTACTTGTCCGGGTCGACCACCGAGTGGCCCTTGAAGCGGTAGCAGAGCGCCTCGATGAAACGGGGCTCCGAGTCGGCGCGTGTCTTCTCGATCATCTCGGACGTGCGCAGCATCACCTCGCGCACGTTCATGCCGTCGACCTGGATCGACTCCATGTCGTAGGCGCACGCCTTCTTGTAGATGTCCTTCACCGCCGACGCGGCTTCCACCGGCGTGCCCATGCCGTACCGGTTGTTGATGCAGTACCAGACGACCGGCAGCTTGAACACTTTGGAGAAGTTCAGCGACTCGTGAAACGCGCCGATGTTGGTCGCGCCATCGCCGAACATGCAGAACACGACGTCTTTCTCTTTCTTGTAGCGCACGGCCCAGCCGGCGCCGGAGGCGAGCGGCAGGTGGCCGCCGACGATGCCGTAGCCCCCCATGAACCTGAGGTTCGCGTCGAACATGTGCATCGAGCCGCCGCGGCCGTGCGAGGTGCCGGTCTCCTTGCCGAACAGCTCGGCCATCACGGCCTTGGGGTCGACGCCACGCGCGATCGCGTGCCCGTGCTCGCGGTAGCTGGTGAAGATGTAGTCGCTCTTCTGGAGGGGATAGATGCCCCCAACGACGGTAGCCTCTTCGCCGATGTTCAGATGGCAGTAGCCGCCGATCTTGGCCTTCGTGTACTGCTCCTGGGTGCGCTCCTCGAACCTCCGGATGAACTGCATCTGCCGGTGCAGCCCGAGCAGGAAGTCGCGATTCTCCTTCTTGAGCTCCAGCTGCTTCGCTGAAATCTGCCCGGCGGACGGGGGAGACTTGACGGACGCCACCATCTGCCTCTCACGATTTTGCGCTCGTGCGGGAGCCGCGGTCAGGGAGGAAGGAGCGCTCTGCTGAGCCGGCGGAGCCGGTTTGCGGTTGGGAATGTGGATCGCCCGGCCCTGGGCCGCCAGAGCCGCCTCCATCAACGACTCCGGCAGCGTGGGGTGCGCGTGGATCGTGAGGTCCAGCTGCTCGAGCGTCAGCCCGTTCTGGATCGCGAGCGTGGCCTCGGCGATGAGGTCGGTGGCGCGCGGTCCGACGATGTGCGCCCCCAGGACCCTCCCCGACCCCGCGTCGGCGATGACCTTGGCGAAGCCCTCCGACTGTCCGAGAGTCAGCGCGCGGCCCGAGGCGACGAACGGGAACCGCCCGATCTTGACCTCGAGGCCCTTGTCTTTGGCGTCCTTCTCGCCCAGGCCGACGTGCGCGATCTCCGGCTCGGTGTACACGCAGTTCGGCACGGCGTGGTAGTCGGGGGTGCGCTGAGAATGCCCGGCGATGTTCTCGACCGCGCACACGCCTTCGTACGAGGCTACGTGCGCAAGCATGATCCCGCCGATCACGTCGCCGATGGCCCACACGCCGTCGGCGGTCGTGCGCAGGTTCTGGTCGACGACCACCCGGCCGCGCTCGAGCTTCACGCCCGCTTCTTCGGCCCCCAGGCCCTCGGTGTAGGGCGAGCGCCCGACTGCGAGCAGCACCTGATCGGCGTCGCAGGCGCCGCCTTCGCCGCCGGTCGAGAACTGCACCTGCAAGCCGTTCCTGGTCTTGACCACCTCGGTGACCTTGGCGTCGGTCTGGATGGCGCCGCCCAGCCCGGCGAGATGCTTGGCGTAAGCGGCCACGAGGTCCGCGTCGACCATCGGCAGGACCTGCGGCAGCATCTCCAGCACGGTCACCTTGGTGCCCAGGGCGGCGAACATGGCCGCGAACTCCATGCCCACCACGCCGCCGCCGATCACGGCCAGGCGCCCGGGCACCTCAGGCAGCTCGAGGATGCGGTCGGAGTCGATCGTGAGCTCGGCCCCCTTGAGCGGTATGCGCGAGATGCCCGAGCCCGTGGCGATGACGATGTCCTTGGCGGTGATGGTGTCGCCTCCGACCACCACCTTGCCGCCGCCCGCGAGCCGGCCGGCTCCCCGATATGACGTCACCCCGCCGGCCTTCAGCAGGCCTTCGACGCCCTTGACGAGCTGGTCGACCACCGTGTTCTTGCGCTTCTGGGCCGCCGACCAATCGAAGCCGATGCCATCGGCGACCAGGCCGAAGGGCTTGCCCGCACGTGCGAGCGTGTACAGCTCGGTGGACTGCAGCAGCGCCTTGGTGGGAATGCAGCCGCGCACCAGGCACGTGCCGCCCATGCGGTCCTTCTCCACGATCGCGGTGGACGCGCCAAGCTGCCCGGCGCACAGGGCGGCCACGTAGCCGCCTGGGCCGCCGCCTATCACAACCACATCAAATGAGGGGGGCACGATAGCTCCTATCTATACGAGGTATCGGTGGAGATTATGTCTAGAGCGAGCGCGCCCCGTTGGGGCTGTAGCGGTTGGTGATCGGCATCCTCCGGTCGCGGCCGAACGCCCGCGGCGTGATCTTCACGCCGGGCGGCGCCTGCCGGCGCTTGTACTCGCTCCGGTCGACGAGCTCGACCACGCGCGCCACCGTCTTAGGGTCGTGACCCGCCGCGACGAGCTCGTCGGGGCTCAGGTCCTGCTCGACATAGCCCTTGAGGATGGGGTCGAGCTCCTCGTAGGGAGGCAGGCTGTCGGTGTCCTTCTGACCGGGCTTCAGCTCCGCCGAGGGCGGCTTCGAGATGACGCGCGCCGGGATGACCTCGCTCAGCGTGTTCCGGTAGCGGCACAGCTCGTAGACCGTGGTCTTGGTGATGTCCTTGAGCACCGCGAAGCCGCCGGCGATGTCGCCGTAGAGCGTGCCGTAGCCGGTTGCGATCTCGGACTTGTTGCCGGTGGTCAGCACGATGTAGCCGAACTTGTTCGAGAGCGCGTGCAGGATGGTCATCCGGATCCGTGGCTGGATGTTCTCCTCGGCGATTCCCGGCTCGGTGCCCCCGAAGGCGTCCGAGAGGATCTCCTCGAAGGCGCGGTGCGCCGGCTCGATGGGGAAGTCCATGAGCTGGATGCCCAGCGACTCGGCGACGGCCGCGGCGTCTTCCAGGCTTGCTTCGGAGGTGTGCCGCGACGGCATGCGCACGCCGATCACGTTCTCGGGGCCGAGCGCGTCCGCGGCGACCACGGCGGTGAGGGCTGAATCGACCCCGCCCGACAGGCCGATGATCACCTTCTTGAAGCGCTGCTTGTGGATGTAGTCGCGGGTGCCGAGCACCACCGCCGCGTAGATCTCGGGTGCGCCCTCCAGCGGTGTCGCGAGCTGCGGCTGTAGCGCCTTCCGATGCGAATCGGGCCTCGACCCGATCGCGATCTCGGTGACCTCGAGCTCGAGGCGGGCCGCGCCCTCGGCCTCATGGCGGATCTTCTCGAGCGGGCGGTGAAAGGGCACGGGGCCGGCGTCGATGTCGCACAGCAGCAGCTCTTCCTGGAAGGACGAGGCGTGGGCCAGCATCTCGCCGCGCGGCCCGAAGACCACGCTGTTGCCGTCGAAGACCAGCTCGTCCTGGCCGCCGACCGTGTTCACGTAGGCTACGTACGCGCCGTAGTCCTCGGCCCGTTCGGCGACCATCCGCTCGCGCTCGACGCGCTTGCCGGCGTGGTATGGCGAGCCGTTGATGTTGATGAGCAGCTCGGCGCCGTGGTCGGCTTGCCACGCCATCGGGCCCGACGGATACCAGCAGTCCTCGCAGACCGTCACGCCGATGCGCACGTCGTTCTGCTCGAAGATCGGGCAGCGGTGGCCGACCGCGAAGTAGCGCTCCTCGTCGAAGACGCCGTAGTTGGGGAGGAAGACCTTGTGATAGACGGCCTTCAGCTCGCGGTTTCTGATGAAGGCGGCGGCGTTGAAGATCTCGCCGTCGTCGTCGACGAAACCGACCACCACGGAGATGTCGCCGGTGGCCTCGACCAGACGTTCGAGGTGCTTGAGGTTGTCGCGTACGAAGGCGGGCTTCAGCACCAGGTCCTCGGGCGGGTAGCCGGTGAGCGCCAGCTCTGGAAAGCACACGAGGTCGGCGCCCTTCTCCCGCGCCTCCTCGATCCTGTCGATGATCAGGCGCGTGTTGCCGTCCAGGTCGCCCACGATCGGGTTGATCTGGGCCAGCGCTATCCGCATCTGCCGATCCATGCAACTCAATTCTGCCGTGTGGGGCTGGTTACCATTGGGCTCACATGTCCTACTTCGAGCGTCTGCGCGTGCTCGCGAAAGAGCGGCGCACGCTCGTGTGCGTCGGCCTCGACCCTGATCCCGAGCGCATCGAAGGCGCCGCCGCCGGCGCGCTTCGCCACTGCCGCGAGGTGGCGCGCCAGACGCAGGAGCACGCCTGCTGCTTCAAGCCCAACAGCGCCTTCTGGGAGCAGTACGGGCCCGATGGGTGGAAGGCCCTGCTCGAGCTGCAGGAGGAATTCGCCCAGACCCCTTTTCTCTTCGACGCCAAACGGGGCGACATGGGCAATACCATGCGCACCTACGCCACCGCCGTCTTCAAGACGCTGGGCATGGACGCCGCCACGGTCAACCCCTACCTGGGCTCTGATTCGCTCGAGGAGTTCACGCGCTACGAGGATCGGGGCGTGTACGTCGTGTGCCGCTCGTCCAACCCGGGCGCGGAAGACCTGCAGCACCTGGAGGCGGGCGGCAAGCCCCTGTTCCTGCACGTGGCCGAGCTCGCGGAGAGGCTCAACCAGAACGGCAATGTGGGCCTGGTCGTCGGCGCCACCGCGCCGTCGGCGGTCGCCGAGGTGCGGCGGGGCTCGAAGCTGCCCTTCCTGCTGCCCGGCGTGGGCGCCCAGGGCGGCGATGTCGCGGCCGCGGTCAGGGCGGCGTGGAACGGCGACCCGGCTTCGTGCCTGATCGCCGCGAGCCGCAGCGTGCTTTTCGACCGCAACCCGGAGCGGGCCGCCGCCAGCCTCAAGGACCAGATCAACAAAGTGGTCGGCACTCTGCAGTGACGGAACGCCGCCATACGGCTCGATTGATCCTCACCGGCCACATCATCGACTCGATGATCTTGCCCCAGGTCATGGACCTGGTCATGGACCTGGGCGGCAACTTCACGATCGAGGAGCTGAAGGTCGGGCAGCACAAAACCGACACGTCGTACTGCCGGCTCGAGGTCGCCGCCTCGTCCGCGGCGCTCCTCGACCGCATCGTGCGCGGGGCCCGGGCGCTCGGGGCGACCGCCGAGTCGGAGACCCCGGCGCGGCTGCAGCGGGTCACTCAGGACGGCGTCTTCCCAGAGGGCTTCTACTCCACGAGCAACCTGCCGACCGAGGTGCTTCTGGACAAGACCTGGATCCCGGTCGAGGACATCGAGATGGACGCGGCGATCGCGGTCGACCGCAGCAACAAGACCGCGCGCTGCATCGTCTTCCAGGGCGCCAAGCCGGGCGTCGAGGTTGTGGTCGGCTACCAGGGGGTCCGCGTGACGCCGCTCGAGCGGTCGCGCAAGACCGAGATCTTCAGCTTCATGGCCAGTGAGGTCTCGGCCGAGAAGCCGAAGAAGGTGCTGATCGCGGCCATCGCCGAGGAGATGAAGGCGATCCGCAAGGCGGGCGGCCGGATCGTCGTCGTCGCCGGTCCGGCGGTCGTGCACACGGGCGCCGGCAGATACCTGTCGCGCTTGATCGAGCTGGGCTACGTCCAGGTTCTGTTCGCGGGCAACGCTCTGGCGGTTCATGACGTCGAGGCGGCCCTGTTCGGCACCGCCCTCGGCGTCAACGTCGAGAGCGGCGAGCCCAGCGAGCACGGCCACGAGCACCACATGCGGGCGATCAACCGCGTGCGTGCGGCGGGCGGGCTCAAGGCGATGGTCGAGAGCGGCCAGCTGAAGTCGGGAGTCATGAGATCCGCGATCGAGCACGGCATCGATTACGTGCTGGCCGGCTCCGTGCGCGACGACGGGCCGCTGCCCGACGTGATCACCGACATGGTGCAGGCCCAGCAGCGGATGCGGGAGAGCCTCAAAGGTGTTCGTATGGCGTTGATGCTGTCGACCATGCTGCACTCCATCGCCACCGGCAACATGCTGCCTGCCGGCGTGCGCACGGTCTGCGTCGACATCAATCCCGCGGTCGTGACCAAGCTTGCCGATCGCGGCACCTGGCAGTCGATCGGGCTCGTCACCGACGTCGAATCCTTCTTGCGCGAGCTGGCCTCGGTAATCGAAACTGTTGGCCATGGGTAAGGGTCGCGACAAGCAGGGCCGCGAGGCCAAGAAGAAGAAGAAGGTGAAGCTTCCGGCCGGCGCCCCCGCGTCGGACGTCCAGTTCCGGCATCACTCGGTGGTGACCGGCCCGGAACAACCCCCAGCACCGTCCCGGGTCGGCGAATAAACCCACCTGCCCGGTTCTCGGCGATCGGGTTCCTGGGCGGGTTCCTGGGCGGTCTGTTGGGAGTCGGTGGCGGGTTCGTGATGATCCCGCTGCTGGTGCTGTGGGCGCGGATCGACCAGCGGCACGCCAACGCCACGTCCCTGGTCGCCATCATTCCGATCGCCATCGCGGCGGTCCCCATCTACTACTTCCAGAAGGGGACGCCGCAGGTGGACTTCCGGCTCGCGCTGTTTCTTGTCATCGGCAGCGTGGTCGGCGCCTACATCGGCGCCCGCGCCCTCAAGTTGATTCCGGAGCGCCCTCTCCGCTACGTGGTCGCGGCGGTGATGGTGCTCGTCGGCGTGAGGCAGATCCTGATCCCGTGAGCTGGCTCGACGCGGGCGCCATCCTGGGCGGGTTCGTAGCCGGCCTGCTGAGCGGGACCATCGGCATCGGGGGCGGGCTCGCCTTCGTCCCGATCCTGACCATCGCCTTTCGGACCACCCAGATCGTCGCCCAGGGCACGTCGCTGGCGGCGATTGTGCCGACCGCGGTGGTCGGCGGCGTGACCCACATCCGCCAGGGCAATGTGGACCGGGACGCGGCCGTGTGGACCGGCCTCGGCGGGGTGGGGGGGGCGGTGGCTGGGGCCCTCATCGCGGTGCACGTCGCCGGGCCCCTGCTGGCGCGGATCTTCGGCGCCCTCCTGATCGTCAGCGCGGCCGTCATGTGGCGCCGAGCCGGGGCGGCCGAGGCCCCGAGCAGCCCACCGACCAAGGCCGACCTCTAAACCGTTGACACCATGACGCGATGCGGCGTAACCTCGTTTACGTCAAAACGGTACTCGTGGGTACCGAAACGTTGTTGAAGCAGGCGCCGTGGAAGGAGCCTCAGAAAGGAGCGGAACGGGAATGATTTCGTTCGAGCTGACCGACGAGCAGCGCGAGATTCGGGATTGGGTCCACGCCTTCGCGGAGAAGGAGATCCGCCCGGTGGCCGCGCACTACGACGAGACCGAGGAGTTCCCGTGGCCGGTGGTCAAGAAGGCCGCCGAGGTGGGCCTCTACGGAGTCGACTTCCTCCAGCAGACCTACGCCGACCCGACCGGCATCATGCCGGCCCTGGTCTCCGAGGAGCTGACCTGGGGCTGCGCCGGCATCGCGCTGGCCATCCAGGGCACCGGCCTTCCGATCGCCGCGATCTTCTCCCAGGGCACTCCGGAGCAGATCGCGACCTGGATCCCGGCCTGCTACGGCACGGCGGACAAGCCCGCGCTGGGCGCCTTCGCCGTCACCGAGCCCGAGGCGGGGTCGGACGTCTCCTCGATGAAGACCCGCGCGGTGCGCAAGAACGGCGAATGGGTGATCAACGGCCAGAAGATCTTCATCACCAACGGGGGCATCGCCGACGTCCACGTGGTCGTCGCCGCGGTCGAGCCCGAGCTGGGTACACGCGGCCAGGCAAGCTTCGTCGTCCCGCCCGGCACCAAGGGCCTGCGCCAGGGCAAGAAAGAAAAGAAGATGGGCATCCGGGCCTCGCATACAGCCGAGGTGATCCTCGAGGACGTGACCATCCCGGCCGAGAACGTCCTGGGCGGCGTGGAGAAGCTGGAGGCCAAGCTGGCCAGGGCCCGGGAGGGCACTCACTCGCGCTCGTCGGTGGCGCTCAAGACCTTCGAGCTGTCGCGCCCGATCGTCGGGGCGCAGGCGCTCGGCATCGCACGGGCGGCGTTCGAGTTCGCCCTGCAGTACGCCAAAGAGCGAAAGCAGTTCGGACGGGCGCTGATCGAGAACCAGGCGATCGCCTTCATGCTCGCGGACATGGCCACCGAGATCGAGGCCACCAGGGCGCTGATCTGGCGGGCGCTCTGGGAGGGCCGCAGCGGAGGCGAGTTCAAGAAGGCCGAGGGCTCGATGGCCAAGCTGAAGGCGGGCGAGGTCGCGGTCAAGGTCACCGAGCAGGCGATCCAGATCTGCGGCGGCTATGGCTACATCCGCGACTTCCCGGTCGAGAAGTGGCATCGCGACGCCAAGATCTACACCCTGTTCGAGGGCACGAGCGAGATCCAGCGGCTGGTCATCTCCCGGGCCCTGGCGCGAGACTAGGCGGCCGGCCCCATCATTAGGTGATGGCGGCGGCCACGGCGGCGGCACGGGCCGGCTCCCCGGGCACCGACTCGCGGCGCCAGGTGAGGGTCGAGCAGCGCCGGCAGCGGCTGCTGCGCGCGGCCCTCGCACTCTTTGCAGAGCTGGGCTACGAGGAGACGTCGGTCGGGGCCATCGTCGCCCGCGCCCGGATGTCGAAGTCGGCGTTCTACGAGCACTTCACGTCCAAGGAACGCTGCTTTCGCGAGGTGCTGGCGGACGAGGGTGGCGCTCTGATCCGTGACGTACTTGCCGACGCGGCCGGCGGGCACGACCATCGCGAGCGGCTGCGCCTGGGCATCACCCGGTTCGTCCGCACGTGCTTCGAGCGCTCGACCACAGCCCGGGTTCTGATCGTCGAGTCCGTGGGCTTGAGCGCGGCGGTCGACGAGGTCCGCCATGAGGTGCAGGGCCGGCTGGCCGACGCGGTGGCGGAGGAGGTGCGCCATGCCAAGGCGCACGATCCCTTCTACGCCGACAAGGACCCGCAGGTCTTCGGGCGAGCGGTGGTCGGCGCCGTCAACGACGCGGTCAGCTACTTCCTGACCCACCCGGGGGCGGACGCGGGGTTGCTGGCCGAGAACCTCTGCCGGATCTTCGCCCCGTAGGCGGATGACGGAGCGGCTGCACAAGGTCCGGCGCATCTACGACACCGACCCGGCGGCCTATCACCGCGGCATGCAGGTGGTCACTGAGCGCCTGCTGCGAGGCCGGCGAGCGAAGGTGGGGGAGACGGTGCGGGGGAGGGTGCTCGACGTTGGCTTCGACACCGGGCTGAGCCTCGCCCACTACCCGCTCGACGTGGAAGTGGTGGGCATCGACGCGAGCCATGGGATGCTGTCGTACGGCTCCGGCGTGGTCCGGTCGGCGGGCCGGTCGGCGTCGCTGTTCCAGATGGACGCCGAGCGCCTGGGCTTCGCCGACCGCTCGTTCGACTCGGTGGCGTTCAACCTCTGCCTGTGCACGATCCCCGACCCGGAGGCGGCGGTGCGCGAGGCGGTGCGGGTGGCCCGGCCGGGGGCGCCGATGGTCTTCCTCGAGCACGTCCGAAGTCACCTGCTGCCGGTGGCGCTGCTTCAGGAGGTGCTGAACCCGGCCCTGGTCGCGCTGCAGGAGGATCACTTCAACCGCCGGACGGTGGACGTCATCCGGCGCGCGGGCGTGGAGGTCCAGTCGGTCGATCGGTGGCTGCTCGGCTTCTTCAACCTGATCGTGGGCCGGGCGCCCGGTTAACATGGCGGCTTGACGTTCGAACAGGCGTTCGGATATGATTGTAGCCGAACATGCGTACGCTGAGCACCCAGGTCCGTTTGCGGCGGCTCATCCGGGCCTTCTCGGAAAGTCCTGGAGCGGCTGCTGGCCGAGCCTGCCGACCGCCAGCTCGCCGGGAGCGTCGTCTCGAGGCTCCAGGAGCTCGCGGAGGGCGTCCGGGAGTCCTGGGACCGGGAATCGGGGTTCGGGCGCTCAGAGCCCGCGGTGGAGCGCTTCGCCGAGCAGTCGCTGCGGACCCTTGAGCTTGCGATCGCCGGCCTGGGCCAGGCGGGCGCCGACCTGAGGCTGCTGCAGCGGGACTTCGAGGACGCGGCGCTGCCGCTCGAGCTGTTCCTGCGCGGCCTGGACGTCCAGCCGGCCCTCCAGCGCTCGGCCTGACCGCAGGCACCGTTGCAGCCGACCGTGCGGGAGCCGGCACTCGAACCCGCGGACACCGTCCAAGGCATCCGAGAGCCGGCACTCGGTTTCGCTATGCGCCGGTTAACGTTGATTATCGTCAGCATTAGGTCTCGCAGTCAGGCCGGCGATGGACCCCTTCCCGACCCGTCTTGGAGGCCCGAGAGCTGCTGGCGGGAGATCTTGCCTTCGGCCACGACAGCGCCGTCGACCAGGACGACAGGCACGCGCCAGTCGTAGAGGCTGAACAGGTGATCGTCGGCATCCACGTCGGCCAGCTCCGGGTCGACGCCGAGCTCGCGGAGGAGGCCTAGCGCCTCGTCGCACAGGTGGCAGCCGGCTCGGGTGACCAGGACGACCCGCACGGCCGCAGCCTACGCCGTGGGGCCGCCCTGAGGGGTAGGAGCTAGCTGGTAGGCAGCTGCAGGGTCTCCCCGGCCACGATCACGGGGCTCGAGAGGCCGTTCAGGCGCTCGATCGCGTCCACCCGTTCGCGGGTGTCCGCGCCTGGGTAGCGCGCCACGGCGATCGACCATAGCGAGTCGCCCGGCTGGACCACCACCGTCGTGGTCGCCGGAGCTGTGCCGCCCAGGGCCACCCGAGCCAGGGCCAAGCTCGCGAGGACGATCAGGCCAGCGACCAGAAGCCAGCGGCCGAGGTGGCGCAGGCGGCCGCCCCGCCGGCGGGCCGAACGTGACGGTCTGAGCGACATGCCGGCGGCGTACATCTGTTTGGCATGCTAGCGAACGGGCGTTCGACTGTCAAGGCACCGAACAAAGGTTTGCAGTTTTCGGGCCGCTTTGCTAGCATGGGTTCAGCGCCCCTTCCCCGGCGCAAAAAATCCAGCGGAGATGACATCCAAATTGACCGATCAACTCACCGACAGGCAGGCAAAGATCCTCGACTACATCCGCTACGTGACCAAGGTCCGGAACTACCCGCCCAGCGTGCGTGAGATCGGCGAGGCCGTCGGCCTCAGCTCGAGCTCGACCGTCCACAACCACCTGAACCAGCTCGAGCGCCGGGGCCTCATCCACCGCGACCCCAGTAAGTCCCGCACCGTGCAGCTGGTCCAGGACGAGGAGCTCGACAAGCAGCGCCGCAACGCCGTATCCGTGCCCGTGATCGGCAACGTCGCCGCCGGCGCCCCCATCCTGGCCGAGCAGAACATCGAGGAGCACGTCCTCCTCTCGCCCGAAATGGCCCAGGACGGCTTCTTCCTGCTCCGCGTGCGCGGCGAGAGCATGATCAACGCCGGTATCCTGGACGGCGACATGGTCCTCGTCCGCCCCCAGCAGGAGGCGACCAACGGCTCGATCGTGGTGGCCATGGTGGATGGCGACGCCACCGTCAAGCGCTTCGAGCGCGGCAACGGCCACGTCAAGCTGATCGCCGAGAACCCGGCCTACGAGCCGATCGTGACCAGCAACGTCAGCCTGGTCGGCGTCGTGCGCGGTGTGATCCGTCTGTTCCGCTAAGCACGCTGTAGGGCTCGAACCGGCCGGCGGCGTGGCGGGGCGCCCAGCCCCAGGCCCGCGTGCCCGCGTCCACGTACTCGGTGCGCTCGATGCCGCCGATCTTGCGGAGCGACGCCAGCACGCGCTCGCTGCCGTACGGGACCAGGATCTCCACCCCGACCATCTCGCCTCGGCTGGCGGCGTCGATCGCCTGGAGCAGCTCGTCGAAGCCCAGCTCCTGGGTGGCTGAGATCGCGACCACGCCCGGGTAGCGCACGGAAAGCGCGCTGACCAGGCGGCGCCGGGCGGCCGGCCCGAGAAGGTCGACCTTGTTCAGAGCCACCACGCGTGGCTTCTCCCCCGCCCCCAGCGAGGCCAGCTCCCGGTCGACCGTGCTCGCCTGTTCCTCCACCGCGGGCGAGCTCGCGTCCAGGACCTGGATCACGAGGTCGGCCTCGGTCACCTCCTCGAGCGTGGCCCGAAAGGCCGCCACCAGATCAGTCGGCAGCTTCTGGATGAAGCCGACGGTGTCGGTCAGCAGCAGGCCCCGGCCGGCGGGCAGGTCGAGCCGGCGCGTGGTCGGGTCCAGGGTCGCGAACAGCCGGTGCTCGGCCCGCACGCTGGCGCCGGTGAGGGCGTTGAGCAGGGTCGACTTGCCCGCGTTGGTGTAGCCGACGATCGCCGCGGTCTCGAGCTCTGCCCGGCGCCTGCCCGTGCGCTGCTGATGCCGCTGCGATCGCACCTGCTCGATCTCGCGGTCGAGGTCGCGGATGCGCTTGCGGATGCGGCGGCGCTCGGTCTCGATCTGCTGCTCGCCCGGCCCACCGCGCGATCCGAGTCCGCCCCGCTGCCCGCCGACCTGGCGGTCGTACGAATAGGAGCCGATCAGGCGGGGCAGCAGATGGTGGAGCCGAGCCGCCTCGACCTGCAGGCGACCTTCGTGTGTTCGCGCGTGCTGGGCGAAGATCTCGAGGATGACCTCGGTGCGGTCGAGCACCCGCACCTTCAGCTCGCGCTCCAGGTTGCGCTGCTGGCGAGGACTGAGGTCTTCGTTCACTACGAGCACGTCGAACTCGCCCTCCAGCTTCAGCTCGCGCAGCTCATCGACCTTGCCCATGCCGATGAAGTGCGCAGGCTCGACCTCCGAGCGCTTCTGCACGTCGGCGCCCACGACCTCGGCGCCCGCCGTACGCGTGAGGTCTGCCAGCTCCGACATCTGCTCGCGCACCTTCTCGTCGGTGGCGCCGGGCAGCAGGACCCCGACCAGGTAGGCCCTTTCGCGAGGCGTCTTGGTCGTGATCATCTGAAAGGGGGCCCCCACGAAATCGCGGCGAAGCCTCGGATTTCGTGGGGATTTCAGAGGGGAAGCTTCTCCATGCGCTTCATCGCCTCTGCGAGCCGCTCATCAGGCGCGGTCACCGACAGCCGGAAGTAACCCTCCCCGTGGGCGCCGAACCCAACCCCCGGGGTGATGTTCACGCCCACCTCGTCGAGCACGTAGCTTGCAAATCCGATCGAGTCATACCCCTTCGGGACGGGCGCCCACACGTAGAAGGTCGCGCGCGGGGGCTTGATGCTCCAGCCGAGCCCGTTCAGCGTGTCAGCGACCAGCTTGTGGCGGCGGGCGAAGACCTCGCAGGCGGCGCGCGTCTCCTCTTCCCCGCCGTTGAGCGCCTCGATCGCCGCCCACTGCACGGCCTGGAAGATCCCCGAGTCGATATTGGTCTTGAGCTGGCCGATGTGGGCGATCAGGTCGGACCGCCCGCACACCCAGCCGATGCGCCAGCCGGTCATGTTGAAGGTCTTGGACAGCGAGTGGAACTCGAGCCCGACGTCCTTTGCGCCCGGAATCTCGAACAGGCTGAGCGGCCGGTAGCCGTCGAAGGCTATCTCCGAATACGGCGCGTCGTGGCACAGTACGATGCCGTACCGGCGGCAGAACTCGACCGCATCGGTAAGGAACTCGCGATCCGCCACCGCCGCCGTCGGGTTGTTGGGATAGTTCAGCCACATCAGCCTTGCCCGGCTTGCGACCTCGTCCGGTATGGCTGACAGGTCAGGCAGCCAGGCGTTCTCCGCCGTGAGCGGCATGGCGTAAGCCTCCGCGCCTGCCATCAGAGCGCCCGTGACGTAAACCGTGTATCCCGGATCCGGGGCGAGCACGAGGTCGCCGGGGTCCACCAGCGCCAGCGGGACGTGGCTGATGCCGTCCTTGGAGCCCAGCGTCGGCAGGATCTCGGTCTTCGGGTCGAGCGTCGCGCCGAATCGGTCCTCATACCAGTTTGCGATCGCGCCCCGGAGCTCGGCGAGCCCGAAGTAAGACGGGTAGCGGTGATTGTCCGGATCGGAGGCCGCCTCCTGGAGGACGCTGACGATGCGCTTGGGCGTCGGCAGGTCAGGATCCCCGATGCCAAGGGAGATCACGTCCACGCCCGCTCGCTTCTTCTCCTGGACCTTGCGGTCGATCTCAGCGAAGAGGTAGGGCGGGATCTGGCCGAGGCGCTTGGCGCCGGAGGCCTTGGTGTTCATGGCTTTGCTCATTCCATCCCACGCACGTAGTTGAGGATAGCTGGCAGTGGATGGGGGTCGACTTCGAACCATTTGATCCGCGGATCGCGCCGCCACCACCTCAGCTGGCGCCTCGCATAACGGCGATTCGAGGCGGCCATCACCTTTGGCAGGTCGGCGAGCGACACCTCGCCGCGGATGTAGGCGAGCGCTTCCGCGTACCCGATGCCCGTGAGCACCGGCGCGTTGGCGGGAACACCCACCGCGAGCGCGGCCTGAGTCTCGGCGATCAGACCTCGCTCCACTTGCCGGCGGCTCCGGTCTTCGAGGCGGCGGTCGATCACCTCCAACGGGGCGGTCAGCCCTACGCGTGCGATGTCCCAGGCAGGGGTCTCGCGCGTGCGCAGGCGTCGCAGCGGCGGGCCCACGGCCTCCAGCACCTCGATCGCCCGAATCATGCGCACCGGGTTGCTCAAGTCCACGCCCGAGTCTGGCTCGAGCGCGACCAGGCGGGTGCGCAGACTCTCGACGTCGAGGCGCTCCAGCTCGTGACGCAGAGCGGAGTTAGGCGGCACGCCGGCCAGGCTGAGGCCCTCGGTCAGAGCGTCGACATAGAGCATCGTCCCGCCCTCGACGATCGGTGTGCGACCCCGCCCAAGGATGTCGTCGATCGCAGCCCGCGCGCCCTGCACGTACTCCGCGGCGTTGAAGGAAGCGGAGGGGTCGACGAAATCGATCATGTGGTATTCCACGCGCTGCCTGTGCTCAGGCGGCGGCTTGTTGGTCGCGATGTCGAGCATGCGGTAGACCTGACGCGAATCCGCGACGACCACCTCGCCGTCCATCTTCTGCGCCAGCTCGAACGCGACCTGAGACTTGCCGATCCCGGTCGGCCCCACCACGACCACGACGACTCGGCGGTCGGTCAGTAGTTCCGCCTGAAATGGCGGGTGAGCTCCTGCCACTCCACGAGCAGCCGCGTCGGCCTGCCGTGAGGACAGGTGATCGAATCCTCGGCCAGCTCCAGGTCGGCGAGCAGGCGCCGCTGCTCGGCGGCGTCGAGAACGTCCCCGAAGCGAACGGCCGAGTGGCACGCCAGCGCTGCCGCCGCTTTCTCCACCGCGCCGTCGGAACGGTTCTCGCTCAACGCGGCCAGCGTTTCCTGGACCGCTTTTGTGGCGCGACTCGCCGGCATCTCCGCCGGCACAGCGATCACGCGCAGGCTGCGCGGCCCGAACTCTTCCAGCTCGAGCCCGAGCGCGGCCAGCTCCGATCTGTGGTCAGCAGCGGCCGCCATCAGCGCAGGCTCGACGTCAACCGCCGCGGGCATCAGCAGGGGCTGGCTCATGCCGCGCCCGTCGCGAAGCCTGGCCAGCAGCCGGTTGTAGAGGATGCGCTCGTGGGCCGCATGCTGGTCGACGAGGACCAGGCCGTCGGGGCCCTCGGCGACCAGGTAGCCGGGCCCGAACTGGCCAAGCGGCCTCAACGCGATCCCCGAAGCCGCGGGCGCCGTGGCCTGGTCCTGGACGGCGACCGTGGAGGTGGCCGCGCGCACGGTCAGCAGCTGAGCGGTTCCGCGGTCGAACATCGGCGACGGCGCCGGGGCTCGATAGAAGAAAGGCTCGCTGCCGCCCAGCGCCGCTCGCACCGCTCGCTGTAACGCGGAGAAGACTGCGTTCTCGTCGCGAAAGCGGACCTCGCGTTTGGTCGGATGCACGTTGACGTCGACGAGCTCCGGGTCGATGCCGATGTCGATCACCGCCACGGGATGGCGCGCCCGCTCGAGCCGTCCCTGGTAGCACTCCTCAAGGGCGAACAGCAGCGAACGGGACGTGATGGGCCGCCCGTTCACCGCGAGCACGATCCAGTCGCGGCTGCCCCGGCTCACCCGCGGCTGCGAAACGAGACCTGTGATCAGCGGCATGCCGACGATCTCCAGCATCTCCGAAGCCACGGAGGCCCCGTGAATCGCTGCGCTGACCCGTCGTCGGTCGCCATCTCCTTGCGTCGCGACCGCTGACCTGCCGTCGACCGTGAGTTGGAATCTCACGTGTGGGTTCAGGAGCGCGAGTGCGCTGACAACGTCGCGAATGGCCGCCAACTCGGTCGCGTCGGACTTCAAGAACTTGAGCCGGGCGGGGACGTTCGCAAAGAGGTCCTTCACCTCGATCACGACTCCGGGCAGCAGCGGTCCTCTTCCCTGCTCCAACAGCTCGCCGGCACGCAGGTGGATGCGGGCGCCGCCGCTCGAGCAGTGGACGTCGGCCACCGCGGCGATGCTCGCCAGCGCCTCGCCCCGGAAGCCAAGGCTCGTGATGCCCTGGAGGTCGGACAGGGTCGCCACCTTGCTGGTCGCGTGGCGAAGGAAGGCGAGAGGCAGCTCGTCCGCCACGATGCCCGCGCCGTCGTCGCTGACCCTGACGGACGTGCGCCCTGCACCGCGGACGTCGATCGTGATCCGCCGCGCCTCGGCGTCGAGCGCGTTCTCGACCAGCTCCTTGACCACTGAGGCCGGTCGCTCGATGACTTCCCCCGCGGCGATGGCGTCTGCCACCTCTTGCGGTAGACGGTGGATGGCGTTCACGAACGGAGCCTCGAGCGGAGCTCATAGAGCTTCTGCAGCGCCTCGAGCGGGCTGAGCGAATCGGGCTCCAGATCCTCGAGCTCCTTGCGAAGCGGATCGGGAGCGAGCTCCATTGGCAAGCCGAGCTGCTGCTCGGGCGGCTCCAGGGGCTTCTGGTGCTCGAGCTCGGTGAGGATGTTGCGAGCCCGGGCGATGACGGCCGCCGGCAGCCCGGCCAGCGCCGCGACATGGATTCCGTATGACCGGTCCGCGCCTCCCGGCACCACGCGGTGCAGGAATCGCACGGTCTCTCCCTCCTCGAGCACCTCGACGCGGCGGTTGCGCACTCGCGGCAGGCGTTCCGCCAGTGCGGTCAGCTCGTGGTAGTGAGTCGCGAAGATCGTGCGGCAGCCGAGCCTTGGCGAGTCGTGAATGTGCTCCACCACCGCTTGCGCGATGGACACTCCGTCGTAGGTCGAAGTCCCCCTCCCCACCTCGTCCAGAATCACCAGCGATGCGCGCGTCGCGTGGTTGAGGATGTAGGCCGTCTCGGTCATCTCGACCATGAACGTCGACATCCCCGACGAGATGTCATCGTGCGCGCCTACGCGTGTGAAGATTCGGTCGGCAAGACCGATCACCGCGCTGACGGCGGGTACGAAGCTGCCGCACTGGGCGAGGAGAACGATCAGCGCGCACTGGCGCAGGTACGTTGATTTGCCGGCCATGTTGGGGCCGGTGAGGATGGTGATCTGCTCGGATGACGGGTCGAGCTCGAGGTCGTTGGCAACGAAGACGCCGGCGGGCAGGCTCTGCTCGACCAGCGGATGCCGGCCGCCCTTGATCTCCAGGAGCAACCCGGCATTGACGGTCGGTCGCCGCCAGCCGAGGTCGGCGGCAGCGGTCGCGAGACAAAGAAAGGCGTCGATGGCGCCGATCGCCTGCGCGGTCGACCGCAGCTCGGGCGCCGCCAGGGCGACCTGTTCACAGAGCTCGCGGAGAATCTCCTGCTCGCGCGCAGCAATGCGCTCCTGCGCGCTGAGGACGACCGCCTCTCGCTCCTTCAGCTCCGGAGTGACGTAGCGCTCGGCGCCCGTGAGGGTCTGCTTGCGCTGGTAGTCAGCCGGCAGCGGGACCGTGTTGGCGTGGCTGACCTCGAGGTAGTAACCGAAGACCTTGTTGAAGCCCACCTTTAGCGAGCGGACGCCGGTGCGCGCCCGCTCGAGCGCCTCGAGCCCGCCGATCCACTCGCGAGCGCTGCGCGACGCCTCGACGATCCCGTCGAGGTCGGAGTCGTAACCCGACCGGATCGCGCTGACATCGCGCGCTGATGGCGGCGAATCGACCAGCGCACGGGCGAGCTGTGACGCCAGCGACTCGGCAGGGCTCATCGCGGCCGCGAGCTCTCTGACCGCGAGCGCCTCGCAATCCTCCGCAGCCTCCTTGATCGCCGGTATCGACTCCAGGGAGCGTCGAAGGGCGGCCAGTTCGCGCGCGCCGGCATGGCCCTGGGCGGCGCGCGAGGTCAGGCGCTCGAGGTCGCCGGCGTCTCTGAGGGCGCCGCCGATTCTGTCGCGCAGCGTGGCGTTGGATTCCAGCTCGGCGACGGCTCCGAGGCGCAGCTCGATCGATTCGGCGTCGCGCAGCGGCGCGCCGATCCAGTCGCGCAGCCGCCGCGCACCCATGGGCGTGCGGGTGCGGTCGACCAGCCGGATCAGCGCCGGCAGCTCCAGGTTCTGGACGGTGGCCGGATCGAGCGGCATGGTCGCCTCAGGCGAGTACGTGCGCACGCTCAAGGCGCCCGGGCCGAGTCGCGTCTGGTTGGCCTTGAGGTACTCGAGCACGACGCCGGCGGCCCCAACAGCGAGCGGCGCGCCCGCCGCTCCGATGGCGGCCGGATAGGCGATGCCGAGCAGCTCGCGCAGGCGCTCCTGTCCCCGCACCGGATCGAATCGGTACTCGTCGACCTCAGGCGGGGTCAGCAGCTCGGCCGGAGCGAGGCGCTGAAGCTCGGCGGCGAGCCTTTCCTTTGGCATCTGGCAGAGCAGCAGCTCGCCGGTGGACAGGTCGCAGGCGGCCAGCCCTGCCTCGAGCCCGCGCGTCCAGTACGCGACGAGGTAGTTGGACTTCGCCGGCTCGAGATAGGCGTCCTCCACCACGGTTCCTGGCGTGAGCACGCGGGTCACATCCCGCTTGACGACCGCCTTGCCTGACGGAGCCTCGAGCTGGTCGCAGATCACAACCTTGTGACCCGCGCGCAGCAGCTTGCCAACGTAGGACTGCCAGGCGTGATGGGGCACGCCGCACATCGGCGCGCGCCCCGCTTTGCCGAGCGGGCGGGACGTGAGGGTGACGCCCATGATCGGCGCCGCCATCACAGCGTCCTCGAAGAAGACCTCGTAAAAGTCGCCGAGACGAAACAGCAGGATCCCGTCGGGGTGCTGCTGCTTCGCCTCCCGGTACTGGCGCATGACCGGGGTCGGCGGCAGCGACTCGCTCACGCCGCCCTGGCGCCTACGACCGTGCCAGACAACTGGCCCGCGCTTGCCTGAATCACGCGGACTACCACCAGTCGACCCGCTTCGAGACTGGCCCCGCTGAGGACGACCGCCCGCTTGCCCTGCCGGATCCGCCCGTAGGGCCGGCCGAGCTCGTCGCGACCCTCGATCAGCACCTCGACATCGCGACCCACCCACCGCGCGGTCTTTTGCGCTGCGATCTGGCGCTGCAGCGCGAGCAGGTCGTTGAGGCGGCGCAGCTTCTCTCCATCGGGTATGTCATCGGGCATCTTGGCTGCGGCGTACGTCCCTGGCCGTGGCGAGTACATGGCAAGGTGCACGACGTCGAACTGGATGTCCTCGATCAGCCGGCGTGTGTTGAGGAAGGCTGCCTCGGACTCGCCCGGGAAGCCGACGATCACGTCGGTCGCCAGTCCGATGTCGGGCATGAGCGACCGGGCGCGCTCGACGATGGCGCGATAGTGCCGGGTCTGGTAGCCGCGTGCCATCCGTTTGAGGATCATGTCGTCGCCCGACTGCACCGGGAGCTGAAGCTCACGGCAGACGATCCCGCTGGTGGCCATCACCTCCAGCAGCTCGGGTTCCAGGTCCTGAGGGTGAGAGGTCATGAACCGCAGGCGCAGGAGGCCGGGGAGTCGCTCGACCTCGCGCACCAGGGTGGCCAGCCCGCCTCGGCCTTCCGGGTCGTGATAGTCGTCGACGTTCTGGCCGAGGAGCACGATCTCCTTCGCGCCCGCTTCGATCGCCTCGCGGCACTCGGCGAGCACCGCCTTGATCGGGACGTGGCGCTCGCGTCCTCGCACCCGCGGCACGATGCAGAACGTGCAGTTGTGGTCACAGCCCTGGATGACCCGCACATAGTGGCTGACGCCGGTGCGGCCGGCGGGCGGCAGCGCCTCTCCGAGCGAGTAGTCGTAGCGAGACTCGAGCTGTGCGATGAAACCGTCGTACTCGCCGATCGGCACGACCGCGTCGACCTGGGGGAAGCGCCGCCGCAGGTCGTCGCCCTCCTTGCCGACGATGCAGCCGGTCACCGCGATGGTGCGCTCGGGGGTCTTCCAGGGGCGGAGCTCGTGGAGCTTGGAGTAGGCGCGGTCCTCGGAGGCCTGCCGCACCACGCAGGTGTTCAGGATCGCGATGTCGGCGCGGTCCAGCGACTCCTCGACGTAGCCCGCCGCCAGCAGCTTCCGGGCCAGGCTCTCCGAGTCGGCCGTGTTCATCTGGCAGCCGATCGTCCAGATGTGGAACGAGCGGGCCCGGCTCCCGCGGATCGTGGTCGGTGTCAGCGGCTCTCCACCAGCAAACGAATTCCGGTCCGCTCCTCGCCGTCGATCGAGATGTCGATGAAGGCGGGGATGCAAACCAGGTCGAGCCCGCCAGGGGCGACGTAGCCGCGCGAGATGGCGATCGCCTTCACGGCCTGGTTGATGGCCCCGGCGCCGATCGCCTGGACCTCCACGCGGCCCTTGCTCCGGATCACCCCAGCGATGGCCCCGGCGACGGCAACCGGCTTGGAGGTTGCTGAAACCTTCAGCACCTCCACCGGGACGCGCCCCTCCCCTGTCATTGCTGGATCTCCCGTTAAGTGTGTTCTCTGTCGATTCGCTGGATCGATGTAGCCCGGCCGCTTGGGGTGTTAATGGTAACCAGTACCGAATTGAAAGTCACGGGTCCGGAAGCCACCACGAACCTGTTTGGAACCCCTGTGAGGAAACGCCTCAGGACGACGTCTTTGTCCATGCCGATACACCCGTCCCGAGGCCCCACCATGCCCACGTCCGTCACGTAGGCCGTGCCTCCTGGTAGCACCCGCGCGTCGGCCGTCGGGATGTGGGTGTGGGTGCCGACCACGGCGCTCACCCGGCCGTCCAGGTACCACCCCATGGCCGTCTTCTCGGACGTGGCCTCGGCGTGCATGTCGCAGAGCACGATATGGACGTCCTTGTGCTCCGCCAGGATGGCATCGGCCGCACGGAAGGGGTCGTCGATGGGGTCGACGAAGATCCGTCCCATCAGGTTCATGACCAGCACCTGGTGCCCGGCCGCCTCGACGAGGCACCAGCCCTTGCCGGGGGCGCCAGGCGGGTAGTTGGCCGGACGGGTCACCCGCTCGAGCTCGGGCAGCTCGGTCACGAACTCCTTCTGGGCGAACACATGGTTGCCGGTCGTGATCACGTCGGCGCCGTAGCCCCTGAGCTCGGCCACCAGCTTGGCGGTCAGTCCGAAGCCGGCGGCGGCATTCTCGCCGTTGACCACGGCGAGGTCTGGCTCCAGCTCCCTCTTCAGGCCCGGAAGGATCGCCTTGACCGCCTCTCGACCAGGGTGTCCGACCACGTCGGCCACGAACAGAATTCGAAACTCGCCGTCGCTCATGAACGGATTGTCGGGCAAAGCCGAAGATCGACCACGCTCACTCCGACCCTGCGCGCAAGCGCGACCAGGATGGGCCCTACTGATTGCTCCCATCCGGGGAGAGGGGGAAACCAAAAAGGGAGCCCACGGCGGGCTCCCTTTGGAGTGGCTATTTGGCGTACTCGACTGCTCTCGTCTCCCGAACAACCGTGACCCGGATCTGGCCTGGGAAGCTGAGCTCGGACTCGATGCGCTTGGCTATGTCGCGGGCCATCATCTGGGCCGCCGCGTCGTCGATCTGCTCCGGCTTGACGAGGATTCGGACCTCGCGGCCGGCCTGGATCGCGTACGACTGCTGGACTCCGGTGAAGGAGTTTGCGATCTCCTCTAACTTCTCCAGCCTTTTCACGTAAGCCTCGAGCGACTCGCGGCGGGCCCCCGGGCGGGCCGCCGAGATGGCGTCTGCCGCGATCAGCAGCAAGGCCTCTGTCGTGTGCGGCTCCTCGTCGTAGTGGTGCGCGCGCACCGCATGGACGACGGCGGCGGGAACTCCGTGCCGCTGCAGGAGATCCGCGCCGATGACGGCGTGGGAACCCTCGACCTCGTGGTCGATGGCCTTGCCGATGTCATGGAGCAGGCCCGATAGCTTGGCGATGCGAACGTCAGCGCCGATCTCGGCGGCCATCATGGCCGCGAGATAGGCGACCTCCTTGGAATGGTTCAGCACCTGCTGCCCGTAGCTCGTGCGGAACCGCAGGATGCCGAGATGTCGGACGACCTCCGGATGTAGACCCTGAAGGCCGACCTCCAGGACCGCGGCCTCCCCCTCCTCCTTGACCCGTTGCAGGACCTCCTGGCGGGACTTGGCCACGATCTCTTCGATGCGTGCCGGGTGGATACGGCCGTCGACGATGAGCTTGTTCAGCGCGACCCGCGCCACCTCGCGGCGGACGGGGTCGAACCCGCTGATGATCACCGCCTCAGGCGTGTCATCCACGATGAGGTCGATTCCTGTCGCTTGCTGCAGGGCGCGAATGTTGCGCCCCTCTTTGCCGATGATCCGGCCCTTGAGCTCGTCGGTCGGCAGAGGCAGTACCGAGACCGAGACCTCCGCGGTCTGGTCGGCCGCGATCCTCTGTATCGACTCCGTGACGATCTCGCGGGCGCGGCGCTCGCTTTCGTCACGGGCTGCGAGCTCCGAATCACGGATCTTGCGCGCGACCTCGTTGCGGAGCTCCTGCTCCACCTCGGCCATCAGCACGCCCTGGGCTTCCTGGCGGGTCATCTGGGCGACCCGCTCGAGCTCGGCTTGCTGCTGGCGCTTGTGGTCTTCGAGCTGAGCTCTCAGCTCGTCGAGTCCCTTCTCCTTGCCGGTGAACTCCCGCTCCCGGCGGGCGAGGTCGTCATTCTTGCGGTCGAGGTTTTCCTCCTTCTGCAGAAGTCGCTTTTCGATCTGTTGTGACTGGGCCCGGTATTCCCGGGCTTCCTGTTCGGCGGCGGTGCGGATCTTGACCGCTTCCTCCTTGGCCTCCAGCAGCTTTTCCTTGGCCTGCGTTTCGGCCTCGGCAAGAGCCTGCTGTGCTTTGGCTTCGACGGCGCTCGCACCATCGCTGCTGCGGCGCTGAACGATCAGGTAAGCCGCGGCGAAGCCGGCGAGGAGTGCCACCACCAATGCGGGTACGAAGACGTAGACAGGCATGTGACATGCACCTCATGTATTCGCTATGTCAAAGTGCGGTTCCTCCGCAGGCGCCTGGCGGTCCCAGGGTCGCCCGCGAATGGGTTGGCTCTATGACTGGGGGCGTCTATGCGCGCCCCGCGTGGAAGTGAATTTTAGGCTTCCGGGCCGGGCGCCGCTCCCGCGAGGACCGCCCGGCAGGCGGCCCGAACCACCCCAGACGAGAAGCCACGCCGGATCAGCTTCGATCCGATCCTGTCCATCATCTCCCGGTAGCCAGGCAAGGGCTTTTCGGCGTACAGGCGTTCGGCCAGGCGGGTCGCGGCGGCCAGCTGGGACTCCTCGTCGACGCCCTCGAGAGCGGCGGCGATCCCCGCGCGGTCGATTCCCCTGGCCGACAGCTCGGACGCCAGGGCGAGCGGACCGCGGGCTGCGCTTCGGTGCCGGACGAGGCCGCGCGCGAAGGCGGCGTCATCGACGTAGCCGAGGTCGGCGAGCCGCACGATGGCGGACTCCACCTCCTCTGTCTCGTAGCCTCGACGTTCCAGCTTGCGCCGCAGCTCGAGGCGCGTGTGCGCCCGCCGCGCAAGCAGCCTCACAGCCGCCTCAACGGCCGTGCCGGACGGCCGGGACTTCGGGCGGCTAAAACTCCTCCGAGCCATCGGAACTCTGGCCGCTGGAGACCAAGGTCTTAATTGACGCGGCGTTCCGCGCCACGGCCGAGGCGGTGCCGCCGGCGGCCTTCTCGCGCACCTTGGTCTCGATCTCTGCAGCCAGCGTCGGGTTCTCGCGCAGGTAGTTGCGCACGTTCTCGCGTCCCTGGCCGAGGCGCTGGTCGCCGTACGACATCCAGGTTCCGCTCTTCTCGAAGACGCTGTACTCGAGCGCAGCGTCGATCAGGGAGCCCTCACGGGATATGCCCTCGTTGAACAGGATGTCGAACTCAGCGGAGCGGAATGGAGGCGCCACCTTGTTCTTGACCACCTTGACCTTGACCCGCGCCCCGACCGAGTCGAGACCCGACTTGATCACCTCGACCTTGCGGATGTCGAGCCGCACCGACGAGTAGAACTTGAGCGCACGTCCGCCTGGCTGGGTCTCCGGGTTGCCGAACATGATCCCGACCTTCTCGCGCAGCTGGTTCAAGAAGATGACGGAGCAGTTGGACTTGGAGATCGCGGCGGTGAGCTTGCGCAGGGCCTGCGACATGAGCCGGGCCTGCAGGCCGACGTGCGCGTCGCCCATCTCGCCTTCGATCTCCGCCTTGGGCACCAGGGCGGCGACCGAGTCGATGACGATGACGTCCACCGCGCCTGAGCGCACCAGGACCTCGACGATCTCGAGCGCCTGCTCGCCCGTGTCAGGCTGGCTGATCAGCAGCTCGTCGATGTTGACGCCGATCCGCGAGGCGTAGATCGGGTCGAGCGCGTGCTCGGCGTCGACGAACGCCGCCACCCCTCCCCTCTTCTGTGCTTCCGCGATCACGTGCAGGGCCAGCGTGGTCTTGCCCGCGGACTCGGGACCGTATAGCTCTGTGACGCGGCCCTTGGGTATGCCCCCCACTCCCAGCGCCAGGTCGAGCAGGAGCGCGCCGGTCGGAATCACGGTGATCTCGCCGCGCAGAGCCGCCTGCTCCCCCAACTTCATGATCGAACCCTTCCCGTAGCTCTTCACGATCTGGGCCATTGCCGAGTCGAGGGATTTTTCCTTTTCTTTTTCCACTTTCGAGATGCCTCCTGGGTCGTTGCGGCGAGTGTTCTATGTCGAGGTGCAGAGTTCAATCTGTTCTTAACAGCAGGCGCCGTGACGCGCATCATAGCGAACAGGCGTTCGGAGGTCAAGCTGTCTTAACCTCCGCCTTGGAGAGGGCCCGTGCCGCGTGGATCAGCAGGCGCAGCGATTCACCCGCCGCCTGCCGCCGGTTCGACCAGCGGTCGCCGCTGAAGTTGTACTCGTGGCTTGAAACTTCGGAGCCCGAAGCGATCGCGATGTACGTCAGGCCCACCGGCTTGCTCGTGCCATCCGAGCCCGGGCCTGCGATGCCTGTGACCGCCGCCGCCAGCGTGGCGCCGAACTTCGAGCGCACCCCGGAGGCCATCGCCTCCGCCACCTGTCCGCTCACCGCTCCGTGCCGCGCCAGCAGGCCGGCGGAGACGCCGAGCACGTCGCGCTTGGCCTTGTCGCCGTACGCGACCACGCCGCCGAGAAAGTAGGCGGAGCTCCCCGGCTGATCCGTGATCAGCGCACCCACCAACCCGCCGGTGCATGACTCGGCGACCGCCACGGTGTAGCCGCCCTCTTTGAGCACGCCGCCAAGCTCGCGAGCCAGGGGGTCGACGGGCGACTCGGCGCCCGGCGCCCCGCCCGACGGCACCGCGACCGGTCCCGTGTTCTGGATCACGCCGCCCAGCAGCACCCGCCTCCAGCGCCACAGGTAGTCCACGCCGCTGGTCACCGTCAGCACGAGAGCGAGAGCCACCGCCAGGGTGGCGGGCAAACCGAGCATCGGATAGGGCCGCTGCAGGATGAGGAGGGCGACGGCACCGACCTGTGTGACCGTCTTGGTCTTACCCAGCGGGGCGGCGGCGATGATGCGACCCTGGCCGGCGGCGACCGTGCGCAGCAGTGTGATCAGCAGCTCGCGGGAGAAGATCACCACGACCACCCAGGCCGCGACCAGCCCCTCCTGCACGAGAACGATGAGGACGGACAGCACGAACAGCTTGTCCGCCAGCGGGTCAAGGAACTTCCCGAGGTCGCTCACCGTCCCCTGGCGGCGCGCGAGCTGGCCGTCCATCGTGTCAGTCAGCGAGAAGACGACGAACACTATGGCGGCCACTTGGTCGTGGTACGCGAACTGCGACAGCAGCAGGAACATCAGGGGCGGGATCGCGACCAGTCGGCTGATCGTCAGCGCGTTGGGCAGATTCACCAATGGTTCAGCCTAGTCGACGGGCTTACTCCAGTCCAAGCCGCTCGAGCAGCTCGTCGACGTCAGGCAGGTTCATCAGCACCTCACGCGATTTCGAGCCCTGGTAGCCGCCGATCACACGATGGTCGGCCAGCTGGTCGACGATGCGGCCGGCGCGCGAGTAGCCGACGTTGAACTTGCGCTGCACCAGCGAAACCGACGCCCCACCCTCCGCGCAAACCGCGCGCGCTGCGCGGGCGAACAGCGGGTCGAGCTTGCGCTCGGGACCTTCCCTGCCCTCCCACTCGGTGCCCGCGCCCTCCTCGAGGATCTCCTCCATGAACCGCGGCGCGCCCTGCGATTTCCAGAAGCTGACCACGGCGTCCACCTCCTGGTCGCTGACGAATGCGCCCTGGATGCGCGTCGGCTTGCCGGCGTCGACCGGCTGGTAGAGCATGTCGCCGCGGCCCAGCAGCTTCTCCGCCCCGCCCGAGTCCAGGATGACCCGGCTGTCGACCTGCGAGCCGACGGCGAACGCGATGCGCGAGGGGATGTTGGCCTTGATCAGTCCCGTGATGATGTCGGTCGATGGTCGCTGCGTGGCGATGATCAGGTGGATGCCGACCGCGCGGGCGAGCTGCGCGATGCGGCAGATCAGCTCCTCGATCTCGCCGGCCGACACCATCATCAGGTCGGCGAGCTCGTCGATGACGATGACGACGTACGGGAGCTGACGCGCCGACTTCACGGTCGCCTTCTCGTTGTAGGCGGCGATGTTGCGCACGCCCTCGGCCGAGAACAGCTTGTATCGGCGGTCCATCTCGGCCACCGCCCAACGCAGCGCCGCGGACGCCTGGTGCGACTCGACCAGCACCGGCAGCGCGAGATGCGGCAGGCCGTTGAAGCCCGTCATCTCGACGCGCTTGGGGTCGATGAGCAGGAGGCGCAGGTGGTCCGGCGTGGCCTGGAACAGAAGGCTCGTGATCAGCGCGTTGATGCACACGCTCTTGCCCTGCCCGGTGGCGCCGGCGATGAGCAGGTGCGGCATCCGCGTCAGGTCGCCGACGATGGACGCACCGGACACGTCGTTGCCGAGGGCGAGAGCGAGCGCGTGAGTCCCCTCGCGGAATGCAGCCGTCTCCACCACCTCGCGGATGGTGACCAGGCTCGCCGACTTGTTCGGCACCTCGATGCCGACGGCAGACTTGCCCGGGATCGGCGCCTCGATGCGCAGGGGCGCGGCCGCCAGGGCGAGCGACAGGTCGTTCTGGAGGGAGGTGATCTTCTTCACCTGCACGCCGGGGCCGGGCTGGACCTCGTACTGGGTCACCGCTGGGCCGGGGTTCACGCCGACGACCTTGGCCGGTACGCCAAAGGTGGCGAGCGTCGCCTCGATGACCTTGACGTTGCGCTTGATCTCGTCCTGCATGCGCTCCTTGCGCGCGGTCACGGTGTCCAGCAGCGCGACCGAAGGCAGCCTCCACTCGATGTCGGGCAGGTCGTCCTCGGGGTCGGCGACGACTCGCAGCGCCGGCTGCGTTTCGGGTTCGTCGGACTCGACGTGGGCCGGCCGGTCCCCAACCTCGGGCTCCTCCTCCGGCTCGACCTCCCACGGTCGCGGACCGCTCGGGATCGGAGGGTAGGCGAGGCCGATCGGGCCATCGTCGTCCGCGACTTTGACGGCTGGAGCGGGCCTCGACGGCGCGGATGGCTGGGGCCCTGCGACCAGCTGTTCGAGGCGTCGCCGCTCGGCGTACGCGGCCTGGCCGCCTCTGACCACGGCCTGGATGACGGCTCCCGGGCTGAAGTGCAGCGTGACGATCAAGCCGATCGCCAGCCCGGCGACCAACAGCACCCACGCGCCCGGCCGGCTGACGGCCTCGGTCAGGGCCTGGTCGATGCCCTGGCCCAACCCCCCGCCTGCCTCTCCGGCCATCCCGAACAGGCCGATCAGCGAGAGCACCGCGACCGCACCCGACACGAGGTCGAGGGGCCGGGGCCGGGGAGCGCTGGGCCAGAGCAGGTAGGCGCCCGAGCCGAGGGCGAGGCCCACGGGCACGAACCACGAGCGCCCGAAGCTCGCGAACAGCCAGTCGCGGATTCCGCCGAGCAGCGAACCCGAGAGGCTCGCCGCCGAGATCAGGCCAATCAGTCCGACGAGCATGAGCAGCACAGCCGTGATCTCGCGGACCTGCTGGTTGCTGAGGCGAGGCCCTGTCCGGCGCCCGCCCGTGGAGCGACGTCGCGCGGAGGACGTTCGCCGCGCGCCGTGTGAGGAAGTGCGTGAGCTGCGTGTGGTGGTGCGAGGCATGCTGGGTCGCCGGCGGCCCGGTTCGAGTTGGATTTTACACGGCGTAGTGAGCTGGCCCTCTGTCATGTTCGCGGGCGGGCGATACTTGCAGACCGTGGCTGTGGACCCCTTCGCCGAGGCGGAGACCAGATATCGCTCACTGGTGGATCAGCGCCGGGCGGGTGGCCTGCAGCCGCGCGCATTCCGGCTCGCAGTGCGGGACCTGGCTGTGCTCGACGGCGAGGGGCACCGCTGGATGCTCGGACCCGAGGACGGCGTGTGGTACCGGCGCGAGCACGAGCGGTGGCTGCAGGCCGATCCTCCGCGCCGCCTCGTCTGCACCGCGTGCGGGCACCACAACCTCGGACGGCACTCGTTCTGCGTGGAGTGCGGGCACAGGCTGAACCGGCCAACCTGAATCCTTACCGCAGAGGGTGCAGCTCCGCCCAGACGATTCCGGAGATCAGGGCCGCGGCCATCGGGATCAGGGCGACCAGCAGCCATAGGCGCCACCACGGCGGCCGCTCCTCGCCTCGAACCAGCTCATGCCCGCAGAAGCCGCAGTAGCGGTCGAACGGTCCCGCCACGCCATGACAGCTGCCGCAGCGGTGCAGCTGCAGGCCGCAGTGCGCGCAGCGCTGGTCCTCGAGCCGGTCGAGCACCATCGCTGGCTGGTCGCAGCGCGGGCACAGACTCGGCGCGACAAGTGCGAGTGGCGGCAGCTTCATATCTCGGTGACTACGGGAATCACCATGGGCCGTCTGCGCGTCTGCCTGTACACGGTCTTGGAAACGGCGTCGTGGATGGCCTCCTGCAGCAGGTTCAGGTCGGCGTGCGTCTCGGCGAACCGCGAGATGGTGTCCATGGTCGCCCGCTTGGCGTCCGTCATCAGGTGTACCGAGAGCTCGGGCTCGATCACCCCGCGCGACACGAGCTCCGGTCCCGCCCGCAGCGCGCCGGTGTCGCGGTCGAGGGTCAGCGTCACGACGAGGATTCCGTCCTCCGCCAGGTGGCGGCGGTCGCGCAGCACGACCTGCTCGACGTCCCCAACCCCCAACCCGTCGACGAAGACAAGCCCGGCGCTGATCTTGTCCCCGCGTTCGATCGACTCCGCGTCGAGCTCGACCGACTCGCCGTCTTCGACGACGACGATCCGGTCCTCGCCCAGGCCCGCTTCCCGCGCGACCTCCGAGTGCTGCAGGAGCTGGCGGTACTCGCCGTGCACGGGAATGAAATATCGCGGCCGGGCCGCGTCGATCATCTCGCGCAGCTCGTCGCGCTGCGCGTGGCCCGTGACGTGGACGTTGCCCACCTCGGAGTAGAAGACGCGCGCGCCGTGGCGGTAGAGGTTGTTGACCGTCTGGTGGACCATGCGCTCGTTGCCGGGGATGGGACGGGCCGAGATGACCACCCAGTCGCCCTTGCGCACGTTGACCACGGGATGGCGCTGCGCGGCGAACCTGGTCAGGGCCGACATGGGCTCGCCCTGGCTGCCCGCGGTCAGCAGCAGGAGCTTGGACGGCGCGATCTTGTCCGCCTCCTCGAGCCTGATCGTCAGCCCCTCAGGGACCTTCAAGAACCCCAGCTCGCGCGACGTCTTGAAGTTCTGCTCCAGGCTGCGGCCCACGACAGCGACGCGGCGGTCGAACTGGACCGCCATGCGCACCAGGTGCTGGATGCGGTGGATGTTCGAGGCGAAGTTCGCGACGACGATCCGGCCGGGCGCCTCTCCGAAGATGCGCTCGAAAGGTGCGTGCAGATCGCGCTCAGAACCCGAATGACCGCTGCGTTCGGCGTTGGTCGAGTCGCTCAACAGAAGGAGCACGCCCTCGTCGCCGAGGCTGCGGAAACGCGCCATGTCCGTCGGATGGCCGTCCGGCGGCGCGGGGTCGAGCTTGAAGTCGCTCGTGTAGATCACGGTGCCGACGGGTGTGCGGACCGCGAGACCGACCGCGTCCGGTATCGAGTGGCACACCGCCACCGTCTCGACCCGAAACGGACCGAGCTGCACCGCGTCGCCCACACGGACCTCGCGCAGGTCCGACTCGCGCAGGATGCGGTGCTCTCTGAGCTTCGGCTTGACCAGGCCGAGCGTCAGGCGCGTGCCGTACACGGGCACGTTGAGCTTCTTCAGGGTGTACGGCAGCCCCCCGATGTGGTCCTCGTGCCCGTGGGTCAGGAAGATCCCCACCACCTCGCGGCCGGGCGCCAGCAGGTACGAGATGTCGGGCAGGACGAGGTCGATCCCGAGCATGTCCTCCTGCGGGAACATGAGGCCTGCGTCGACGACCAGGACCTTGTTCTCCCACTCCAGCGCCCACATGTTGATGCCGACCTCTCCCAGGCCACCGAGCGGGAGGTAACGAAGGCGGGTCGGCGTCACAGAAGTCGCAGCTGCTCTGCCTCCTGTTTGGGCGCGGGCTCTGGCTCGGGCGGCGGCGGCGGGGCGAGGAGCTTGTCGAGGTACTTGCGCACGCTGTCGAAGTCGCGCTCGAGGTCCGCGACGAGCGACCCGTTGTGCAGGGCGGCAGCCGGGTGGTACAGCGGCACCCAGGCGACGTCGCCGCGCAGCACGAGGCTGCCGTGGATGCGCGAGATCGAGCCCTGGCCGGGGAGCAGGTGCTCGAGCGCGTGGCGGCCGAGGATGAGGACGACCTTAGGCTTGATCAGCGCGAGCTGCCGCTTGAGGTAGGGCGTACAGGCCTCGGCCTCGTCGGGCATCGGGTCGCGGTTCTGCGGTGGCCGGCACTTGAGGACGTTGGTGATGTAAACGTCGCCGCGGCTCAGCCCGATGCGCGAAAGCAGCGTGTCCAGGAGCTTCCCCGCAGGGCCGACAAACGGTTCGCCCTGGCGGTCCTCGTTGAACCCGGGCGCCTCGCCGACGATCATCACGTCCGCCGGGCATGGACCCACACCTGGCACTGCCTGCGTCCGGGTGGCGTGAAGGCCGCATCTGGTGCACGCGCGGACCTCCGCATGGAGCTGCTGCAGGAGAGCGGTCGGGTTAAGCGACTTTCAGGCCCGCCTTGAAAGTGATCAGCCCGCCGGCCTGTTTCACGACCTGCATCACGGTGTCCAGCTGCTCGTCGGTGAGCGGCACCAGCGGCAGGCGGAACGGGCCGGCCGGGAAGCCGAGTGCGTTCATCACCGACTTCACCGGGACGGGGTTGGCCGCAGTGGTCATCAACGTCTTGATCACCGGCAGCAGGCCTAAGTGGATGCCGCGCGCGGTGTCGTTGTCACCGGCGAGGTAGGACTCGATCAGCTGCTTCATCGACGCGCCGGCGAGGTGCGAGACCACGCAAATCACCCCGTATCCACCGACGGCCATCAGCGGCAGCGTGAAGCTGTCGTCTCCGCTCCACACGTGGAAACCCGCCGGCTTGCCCGCGCAGACCAGGCCCATCTGGTCGATGTCCCCGCTCGCCTCTTTGACGCCGACGATCCCCGGGAGTTCGGCGCACCGCAGCGTAGTCGCCGCCGTCATGTTGATCGCGGTGCGGCCCTGGATGTTGTACATGATGGTCGGCCCGGCTTCAGCGATCGCCTTGAAGTGCTGGTACATGCCCTCCTGCGGCGGCTTGTTGTAGTAGGGCACCACCGCCAGCAGCGCGTTCGCGCCGGCCTTCATCGCGCGCTCCGAGAGCTTCACTGAGTGATGGGTGTCGTTGCTACCGGTGCCCGCGACGACCGTTGCTCGCGGGATCGCCTTCTTGACCACGGTGACCAGCTCGATCTTCTCGTCGTCGGACAGCGCGGGCGATTCACCCGTCGTACCCGAGACGACCACGCCGTCGGAGCCGTCGGCCACGAGCAAGACTGCGAGCTTCTCGGCGGCGGCAAAGTCGATCGAGCCGTCGGCCTTGAACGGAGTGATCATCGCGGTCAGCAAACGCCCGATCTCGCGTGCCATCAGACCTTCATCAATCCCATTTCAATGGCCTCTTCCGCGATCTGGACCGCGTTGAGCGCGGCGCCTTTGCGGATGTTGTCAGAGACGATCCACAGCGCCAGTCCGCGCGCGGTCGACAGGTCCCGGCGGATCCGACCCACGTAGACGTCGTCCTTGCCTGCGACCTCGTGGGGAGTCGGGTAGAGCTTGGCGTGCGGGTCGTCCTCGACGATCACGCCCGGCGCGGAGCCGAGCAGCGTGCGGGCATCCTCGGCCGATATCGGGTCGAACGTTTCGACGAAGACCGACTCGCCGTGCCCGATCGGCACCGGTACGCGCACGCAGGTGGCGGCGATGCGCAGCTCGGGCAGATGCATGATCTTTCGCGTCTCGTTGACGATCTTGACCTCTTCCTCGTTGTAGCCCTCGGCGTCTGGCCGCCAGCCGCCCGGGACGACGTTGTAAGCGAGCTGCTGCGGATAGACCGTGGCTTGAGGCTCTTTCCCCTCTGCGATCGCTTTCGTCTGCCCGTCGAGCTCGTCCACCAGCGCCTTGCCCGCGCCCGATGCGGACTGATACGTCGATACGACCACGCGCTCGACGCCGACCTTCTTGTGCAGCGGGTTGAGCACCACGGTGAGCGGGATGGCGCAGCAGTTGGGATTGGCGATGATGCCTTCGTTGCCCGTGATGTCGTCGCGGTTGACCTCCGGGACGACCAGCGGCACGTTCTCCTTCATGCGCCAGGCCGAGCTGTTGTCGATAACGATCGCGCCGGCCTCGACGGCGATCGGCGCATACATGAGCGCAATGTCGCTGCTGGCGGCGAAGAGAGCGATGTCGATGCCCTTGAACGAGTCCTCGTGGAGCGCCTCGATCGGGAGCCGGCTGCCGTTGTATTCGGCGGTCATGCCCTTCGACCGTTCCGACGCGAGCGCAATCACCCGTTCTGTCGGGAAGCCGCGCTGGGCCAGGACCTTCAGCATCTCCTGTCCAACCATCCCCGTCGCCCCGACGACGGCAACGTTTAATCGCTTGGAGGTGGGCACGGCCTCAGTTTAGTTCGAACCGGCAAAGATTCAAAGTCCCAGCAGCTCGTCCAGGTCGCGATAGAACTTCGCCGACATGGTCACCGCGCGGATGGCGAGCAGCACGCCGGGCACATAGGCCTCGCGGCTCGTCGTGCGATGCGCGATGGTGAGGGTCTGGCCCGGCAGGCCGAAGATGACCTCCTGGTCGGCCACGAAGCCGGGCAGCCGCACGCTGTGGACCGCGACGCTGCCCTCCTCCCCGCCTCGCGTGCCGGCGAGCGTCTCCTTCTCCGCCTTCTTGTGGCTGAAGGGCTTGTCCCCACGTCTGGCGGCCAGGCGGCGCGCGGTCGCCAGCGCCGTTCCCGACGGCGCATCCAGCTTGGCCGCGTGGTGCATCTCGATCACCTCGACCGCGTCGAAGTGCGGCGCCGCGATCTCGGCCAGGCGCATCATCAGTACCGCGCCGACGGCGAAGTTCGGGGCGACGACACCGCCGAGCCCTTTCGATTTGCAGGCGGTCTCGATCTTGTCGACGCCGTCCGCCGGTATGCCGGTGGTGCCGACGATGGGCGAGGCGCCGGCCGCGATGGCCGCCAGCGCGTTGTGCACCGCCTCCGACGGCCGCGTGAAGTCGACGAACGCCCGCGGCCGCTTCTCGTGAAGGAAGGTCGCGAGGTCGTCCCCATGCCCCACCCCCCCGACGTACTCGATGCCAGGCTCACCCTGGAAAGCCGTGGCGAGGACCGAGCCGACCTTGCCGCGGTGTCCCGCCACCGCAACACGAACCGGCTCGGTCATTTCAGTCCTGTAGTTACCGTCGCGGGCCGCGTCCGCCGCCGTTGCGGCCACCACGATCCCGCCCGCCGCCGCTGTACCCGCTGCTCTCACGAGGTGCGGGCGGCACCGCCAGCGCGGCGGCCATGACCTCTGGGTTGATGCTCTCTTCGATCGGCAGGCCCTTCGCGGTCAGCTCCTCGATCGCCGCCTGGCGGCTGAGGTTCAGGCGGCCCTGGCTGTCGATCTCGACCGCCTTGACCACGATCTCGTCGCCCACGTTGGCGACCTCCTCCGGCCGTTCGACGCGGTGGTCTGTGAGCTTCGACACGTGCACGAGGCCGTCCTGGTTGGGCAGCACCTCGACGAACACACCGAAGGGCATCATCCTGACGACCTTCCCCTTGTAGATCCTGCCGACCTCGACCTCGTCGGTCAGGCCCTTGATCCAGTCGATGGCCCGCTGGCCACCGTCCTGGTCGACCGCGGCAATGAAGACGCGTCCGTCGTCCTCGACGTCGATCTGCGCCCCGGTCTCCTCGGTGATCTTGCGGATCATCTTGCCTCCGGGGCCGATGATGTCGCGGATCTTGTCGGGGTTGATCATGATCGTGGTGATGCGTGGCGCGTAGGGGCTCATCTCGCTGCGCGGCTTCGGCAGCACGGCCAGCATCTTGTCGAGCACGAACAGCCGAGCCTCGCGCGCCTGGTCCAGGGCCTGGGCGAGGATCTCGTGGGTGAGGCCCTTGATCTTGATGTCCATCTGGAGGGCAGTGATGCCGTCCCGGGTGCCCGCCACCTTGAAGTCCATGTCGCCGAGGTTGTCCTCGACGCCCTGGATGTCGGTGAGCACCGCGTGCTTGCCCTCGCGAGTCACCAGGCCCATGGCGATGCCGGCCACCGGGGACTTGATGGGCACGCCCGCGTCCATCAGGGCCAGGGTCGAGCCACATACCGAGGCCATCGAGGTGGACCCGTTCGAGCTGAGGATCTCAGACACCACCCGCATGGTGTACGGCCACTCCTCGACCGGCGGGATCACCGCTAGCAGGGCGCGTTCCGCGAGCGCGCCGTGGCCGATCTCACGCCGCCCCGGGCCGCGCAGCGGCCGCGCTTCGCCGACCGAGAACGGCGGGAAGTTGTACTGGTGCATGTAGCGCTTGAACTCATCCGCCAGCGTGAGCCCGTCGAGCTTCTGCTGATCGGACATTGACCCCAGGGTCGCGATGGTCAGCGCCTGGGTCTGTCCACGGGTGAACAGGCCGGAACCGTGCGTGCGGGGCAGCACCCCGACCTCGACCGTGATCTGGCGGACCTCTTTGAGTCCACGGCCGTCCATGCGCACGCCCTCCTCGACGATGCGCTCGCGGACACGGTCCTTGAGCTTCTTGTCGAAGAGCTTGCCGAGGATGTCGACGTTCTCCGGGAAGCGCTCACCGAGCTCGGCGATCATCTTCTTGCGCAGGTCGTCGGTGCTTGCCTCGCGCGCGGCCTTGTCTGCGCCGAACGCGGCCGCGTCAAGGCGCAGCGCCAGGTACTCGTTGACCACCTCGGTGACCTGCTGCGGGTAGGTCGGCGGGGTGTACTCGCGCTTTGGCCTGCCGATCTGCCGCTGCAGCTCGAGCTGCGCGGCGCAGATCTGCTTGATCGCGTCATGCGCCTTCTCGAGCGCTTCGAGCACCGTCTGCTCGCTCACGCCTTTGGCCCCCGCCTCGACCATGAGAATGGCGTCGGCGGTGCCGGCCACCACGAGGTCGAGCTCCGACTCGGCCATGCGCGACATCGGCGGGTTGACGACCACCTGGCCGTCGAGCAGCCCCATCCGGACGGCGCCGACAGGGCCCGCCCACGGCACGTCCGAGATCACGATCGCCGTCGAGGCGCCGTTGATGCTCAGGATCGTCGGGTCGTTCTCCTGGTCCACCGAGAGCACGGTCGAGACCACCTGGACGTCCAGCCGGAAACCCTCAGGGAACAGCGGCCGGAGCGGCCGGTCGGTGAGCCTCGAGGCGAGGATCGCGGCCTCGCTCGGCCGGCCCTCGCGGCGCATGAACGCGCCCGGGATCTTCCCCGCCGCGTACAGCTTCTCCTCGTAGTCGCAGGTCAGCGGGAAGAAGTCGATGCCCTCCCGCGGCTCCTTGGACATCACCACCGTGCTCAGCACGACGGAGTCGCCCTGGCGGATGACCACCGCCCCGTTGGCCTGCTCGGCCACCCGCCCGGTCTCGATCGAGAGCGCACGGCCGGCGACCTCGATGTTCTTTGTCGTTATCGACACGCGAAACACCTCCATGTGTGTGTGGGAGGACTTCCGCGAGGTGCGAAGAGGTCAGATTCCTAGCAGCCACCGCTCAGGCTTTGCCTCAGTGAGAGCTTCTAAGAGCTGACCCCGCGCCAGCGTGGAGTCCTCCCCCTATTTATTTAGTGCGCCCTCGAGGCGCCCGGCTATCTCCTGATCCCGAGCTTGCTGACGAGGGCGCGGTAGCGCTCGACGTCGGTGTCTCTCAGGTAGTTCAGCAGACGCCGTTGCTTGCCCACCAGGAGGAGGAGGCCGCGGCGCGAGTGGTGGTCCTTGGCGTGCGTCTTCAGGTGCTCGGTGAGCTCCCGAATGCGCGTCGTCGACAGGGCAATCTGGACCTCGGGTGAACCGGTGTCCTTCTCTGCCCGCCTGTACTCGGCGATCAGCTTGCCCTTGACTTCCGTCTCTTCTGCCAAACCGAACGCGAATTATACGTGGCGACCGTATGCCCCGTTTAGTGCGCGGTTACCACGGACCCGTCCGACCGCGGATCGGCGCCGGCGCGCCATCGCGAGGGGCCGTCGATCACGATCGCCTGCGCGTGGCCGAGCGAGTGGTGTCCCGGGGGCAGCAGCCGCACAGCGGACGACCCCCGTGACACCTTGGCGGCGCCAACATAAGACGCCTCGACGGTCACGGTCCGGCCGTCCGGCGTGACCCGGATGCGCGGCCTGGCGACCGCCTCCTGTGGGTCAAGGCCGTGGTCGATCATGTTGATCAGGACCTGCGCCTGCAGCTGCGGCTGGCCGTCGCCGCCCATGCTTCCGTACAGCGCCCACGGCTTGCCGTCGCGCGTAGCCAGCGCCGGGATCAGGGTGTGGCGAGTTCGCTTCTTCGGTTCGAGGCGGTTGGGGTCCGCCGAGTCGATGCTGAAATACCGGCCGCGGTTCTGAAGCAAGATCCCGGTGCTCTCGGCCACGATGCCGGAGCCGAAGTCATCGGCCACGCTCTGGATCAGCGACACGAGGGTGCCGTGCTCGTCAGCGGCGCATAGGTAGACGGTGTCGCCGCCGTCAGGAACATCCGAGCCCACGAGCCCGGCGAGCTGCGCAAAATCCGGATCGGTGATCTGATCGCGAATCGCATACGCAGTGTCCCGGGCGGACTTGAAAAGCTCGACAAATCGTGGGCCGGCCTGCAGCTCAACAGCGGTCCTCGCGCGTAGGACCCTCAGGAGATTCAACGCGATCAGGCCTTGCGTCGGAGGCGGAAGCTCGTGCACCACGACGTCGCGATACGCGGCGGTTACGGTCTCGGTCCACTGGGAGTGGTGGGTAGCCATGTCCGTGGCGGTGACGAATCCGTCGCGCTTGCCGACCGCGGCCGCGATCGCCGCGCCGACCTCGCCGCGATAGAAACCGCTGATCCCGTGGCGGCCGATGTCGCTCAGCACCGTCGCGAGGTCGGGGTTGCGCAGCAGCATGCCGCCCTCCATCGGCGGATACAGCTCATGGGCGGCCGGCTCCCTGGCCAGCATTCCGGCCGCGTTCTTCAGCGCGTCTGAAAGAGACGGCGTGATGACGTATCCGTTCCGTGCGAGGTCCGTGGCCCGCTCCAACAGCGGCGCCAGGCCCAGCGTGCCGAACCGCTCGAGCAGCCTTCCCCACGCCTCGACCGTTCCCGGCACGGTCACGGTCAGGACCCCACGCTCCGGCATCGTTTCGTGCCCCCGCGCGCGCACGGCGTCGACGGTCGCGTGCTCGCCCGAGCGGCCCGAACCGATGAGGCCGACCGGTGCCGAAGCGCCGGCCGGCCAGACGATGGCCATCAGGTCGCCGCCGATCGACGTCATATGCGGGTAGACCACGCAGAGCACCGCGTCGGCCGCGATCGCGGCGTCGATCGCGTTGCCGCCGTCCCGCATCACCTGCGCGCCGGCCTCGGACGCGAGCCGGTGCGGCGTGGCGATCACACCCTTCGTCACCGGATCAGGTTATCGAGGTGTGATGAACTCGATCGAGCCCGGCTGGATCTCGAACAGGGCGGGCAGAAAGCCGACGGCCTCGCCGTCCACGTCGATGCGGACCTTCACCGGCGAGGTCACGGAAATTCGTTTGCCGTACAGCAGCTCGATCTTGGGGTTGGATTGATCCAGGTGCTTGCCGGCTCGGAAATCGTTCATGCCCCGCATCGTCTCGATCTTGCCCGCGTTCTTGATCAGGATCACGTCGAACACACCGTCCGTCGGCGACGCGGTGGGCGCCATCTGCATGCCCCCGCCGAAGAACTGGCAGTTGGCGATCACCACCTGCTGAGCCTTGGGCAGCTGATGTGTGACGTCATCGATCTCCACTGTCATCGGCTTGTTCTTGAATCCGATCAGCGCCCGAAGGCCACCCAGCGTGTACGCCGCGCTGCCGAACCTCTTCGTCCCGTTGCCCATCTGCTGGACGACGTCGCCCCCGAGCCCGGCGTCGGCGATGTTGATGAAATGGCGCACTGCGGTGGAGCCGTCTGATGTTTGGTACGTGATGCAACCGGCATCAAGCCTTCTCGGCACTCCATTGCGCAGGACCGCGATCGCCGCCTTGGGGTCTGTCGGAATGCGCAGCGTGCGCCGAAAATCGCCACCGGTGCCAAGCGGAACCATCGCGAGCTTGCTCGTCGTCGGGATCGGAGCCCCGTTGTGGAAGAAGCCGTTGAGCACCTCGTTCAGCGTCCCGTCGCCGCCGACGGCCACCACCACCGGGCGTGATTGTCTGACGGCGCGCTCCGTGATGTCCGTGGCCTCGAGCGGCCGGGTCGTCAGGACGGTCTCGTATGGGATGCCGGCCGAGGGCAGCCACGACGCCACCTGGGCCCATTCGCGCCCCGCCTTCCCAGCACCTGACGCGGGGTTGACGACGAACAGGACAGGCGCCCCTTGCGTCGCTATCTCACACCTCCCATTGCACGCGGATTCATGATGCCGCTCGAATCGAGGGCGCCGCGCACGGCGCGCCACACCGCCATCCAGCCGCCCAGCTCATCCGCTACCCACCGCGAGCGGGCCTGCCCGGTGCCGTGATGATGCGTGATCGTCGCCCCCAGCTCGAGGGCCGCCGTCATCGCACCTTCCCAGGCCCGGTTGTACGCCGCACGCGCATCCTCCTCTCGATCCGCCGATCCGCCAAACGAGAAGTAGGCACAGCAGCCCTGCTCGTAGGCGTGGCTGAAATGGCATAACGCGAGCCCACCGACGGCTATTGCGGATTTCACCCGAGCATGCAGCTCGGGCATGACCGTCCATTTGGCGGCGAGCTCGATCGTATCCAGGTAGGAGCCCTCCGGCGACAGCAGCGCCTTCATGCGCTCGGCAGACAGGTCGAAGCGATGCTTGTGCCAGCGCTCGTAGGGCGCCGCCCCGAGATCCGCCGCAGTCCCCGCCAGCCGTTTCACCGCCGCGGCCTCCACCTGGGCGACCTCCTCCAGCCCCGCGGTCGCCACCACCAGCAGGCAGGACTCCGAGGGCAGGTCGAAGCCGTTGAACGTCGTGTCCTCGGCGTCGTAGAGCCTCATCACCAGGGGGCGGATCCCCGACTGCATCACGCCGCGCATCGCCTCCAGGCCTCCGGCCAGCGAGGCGAAACCAAATCCTCGCCCCACCACCGCCGGCGGCAGCCGGTGAACCCGCAGCTCGGCGCCCAGGATCACGCCCAGCGCGCCCTCCGCGCCCACCCAGAGCTGATGGAGGGCCGGCCCCAGCGCCGAGCGGGGGCCGGGACGCGGAGCGGCGAACGTGCCGTCTGGCAGCACGACCGCGAGGCCCAGCACCATGTCCTCGATGCTCCCGTAGCGGCTCGACTCCTGTCCCGAGGACCGAGTCGAAACGAGTCCGCCGACGGTCGTGCCCGGGAGCGAGCTCGGAAAGTGGCCGAGGGTCAGGCCGCGCTCGTTGAGCTTCTGCTCGAGGGCGAGTCCGTTGACGCCCGACTCGGCCCGACACGTGAGGTTGGCTTCATCGATCTCCAGGATTCGGTCGAAGGCGCCCATGTCGAGGGCGAGCTCGCCCGCCCGCGGGCCCACGGCGCCGCAGACCCCGCTGCCCCCGCCGAGCGGCGTGACCGCGACCGCGGCGCCGGCGGCCCAGCGGAGAATCGCCGTGACCTGTTCTCTGCCCGAGGGCCGCGCGACCAGCACGCGCGGGGTGACCTCGCCTGCACGTTCTCGCAGGATCGCCATCGGCCAGAGGTCGCGCACCGGGCGCTCGTCCAGGGCGGCCGCGCCCACGATCTTCTCGAGCTCGGCTCTCATGCCGGTGCCCGCGCGGCCCAGCGGCCGGCCAGCCAGCCGGTCAGGATCGGCACCCCAAAGCCCCACGGGCCGGCGTAGTCGTAACCGCCAAGCACCGCACCCGCCGCGAACAGGTTGCGGTAGGGGACGGCGCCGTCCTCGTCGAGCGGGTGCAGGCGCTGGTCAGTGCGGAGTCCGATCCGGAACTCGCTCGCCGCATCCAGGTACTCGACGTGCTGCAGGCGGGTTCCGGTGTCCCGGGCGGGCTTCCCGTCGTAGAAGACCCCGAGGCCGAGCAGAGGCTCGCGGGTGACCTGTTCCTTGCGCAGCCCGCCGCCGATGTGATGTCCGGATGCCAGCACGAATGCGTCCGCCCGGTGCGTCTTGTCGGAACTCTGCGCGGCGACGATCCGATCGCCGCTTCGCTGCAGCTCCGTGACCTCGGCCCGGACGGCGCCCAGCGTGATCGCCTGCTGCAGTCTCCAGCCGTGCGGCGAAGGCGGCGAGGAGAGGAGCTCGAAGCCGCCGTCGGGTAGGTTGGTGAAGCCCGGCGGGTAGGCGATGGAACCGGCGCGGGTCCGGGGCAGCGGTGCGCGGCGGCCGTAGAGGTCCGTGAGCGATGCCGACACGGGCAGCTCCGGAATCGACACCTCCTCGGGGGAAGCCTCGAGGTTGTGCAGCTCCTTCAGCGCCTGCGCGGTCGAGGCCGCGTCGTAGTCCCCCACCTCGCGCACGCCGATCACCGCTACGCGATGGCCCGCGAGCGCCCGCAGCTCGCCGGGAGCAACCGAAGCCGGCACCAGGTTGGCGGGACGGGCGACGCCGTGGATGTCGGCGTACAGGCCGCGCGACCTCCACGCGCCCTCGAACTTGAGGCCGTCCTTCTCGAGCGCCAGCAGCAGCGTGGGGATCACGGTGTCGAGCTCGCTCGAGAGCCGAACCGAGTCGAGTCCAAGCCGGGTCAGTGGATGGTGGGGCTGCGACTTCAGCATCGCCTCGAGGTCGTCCATGACCTCCATCCCGCCGGCGTACAGGGCGGTGGCGCCGGGCGCTTTGGCCAGCATGGTCACGTCGGCGCCCTCCCGGCGGGCGCCCATGGCCGCGCAGTAGGCCGCGATGCCGCCGCCGATCACGACGACCTTCATGTCGTGACGATGCGGCGGGTGTCGGCGACGTCGCGCTTGAGCTGCTGCACCAGGTCGGCCGGTGTGTCGAATTTGATGTCCGGGTGCAGGTACCGCGCGAAGCGCAGCTCGAGGCGGCGCTGGTAGAGGTCGCCTTCGAAGTCGAGCAGAAACGCCTCGACGCGCAGCTGCGTGCCGCCGAACGTGGGCCGGTAGCCCACCGACAGAGCGGCGATGAAGTCCTGGTCCTGGGTGCGGCCGCGGCCCGCGTAAGCGCCAAGCGCAGGGATGAGCTTGTTGGGCTCGACGGCGATGTTGGCAGTCGGAAAGCCCAGCCTCCGGCCCACCTTGTCGCCCGCCTCGACCGGACCCGCCATTGAGTACTCGCGGCCCAGCAGGCGGTTCGCATCGTGGATCTCGCCCGTGTTGACCAGCCGGCGGATCTCCGAGCTGTGCAGCGGCTGTCCGTCGAACGTGAAGGGCGGCACGACGTCCACCTCGTAGCCGGCCGACCGCAGCCACTCCGCGTTGCCCTTGCGCTCCCGGCCGAAGCCGAAGTCAAAGCCGATCACCCAGCGCCGGATCTCCATCACCGAGCTCAGGCGGCCGACGAACTCGCCGGGAGTCAGCGCCGCCAGCGCGCGGTCGAACCTCAGCACGATCGCGTGCTCGATGCCCGCCGCGTCGATCAGGGCGAGCTTCTCCTGCAGCGTCGTGACCGACTGGGGGCAGTTGGCCGGGTCGAGCACGCACCGAGGGTGCGGCTCGAACGTGATCAGGGCCGGCGCGGCGGCGGCGTTCTTGGCGGCCTCGACAGTCCGCCCGATGACGTCGAGGTGGCCGAGATGAACCCCGTCGTAGCTCCCGACCGTGACGGCGACCGGCCCGATCGGGCTGTCGGGCAGCCCGAGATGCGTCTTCAGGAGAGGACCTTTTCCGGCACGAAGGTCCGGCGCAGAGGGTCGGTGTGCCCAAGCGCGACCAGCCGCCCGCCGGCGTCGTGAGCGCGCACCTGTCCTGGGCCTGGTTCCGGGAGCACCCGCACCGCCCGGCCCTGCCTGACCATCGCCTCCTGCTCGACCGTCAGCCTCACCCGCTCCATGTCCGGCAGTATGACCTCGGCCGGAAGCAGCCGGCCCCGCACGTCGTCCGCCGTGACCAGCTCCTCGACCGTGACCGCCGAAGCCACTTCCAGCGGCCCGTACGCGGTGCGCCGCAGACGGCCCAGGTACCCTCCCACACCGAGCCGGCGGCCCAGGTCGCGTGCGATCGAGCGCAGGTACGTGCCGCTTCCGCAGCGGATCTCGACGCGAGCCACGGCCGCCTCGCCCGGCGTGAAGTCCACGAGCAGGGCCTGGTAGACCTCGACCTCACGCGCCCGCGGTCGGGGCTCCTCGCCGCGGCGCGCCAGCTTGTAAGCCCGCCTGCCCTCCACCTTCACGGCCGAGAAGGCGGGCGGCTCCTGGAGGATGCGGCCGCAGAATGCTTCCAGCTCGACCGCCACCACCTCCGCGGTCAGCCTGCTCGGATCGGCCACCGCCACCCGCTCGGCCTCCGCGTCGTCTGTCGCCGTCGAGAAGCCGAAGTGGATGTCGGCGACGTAGGTCTTGGAGAGCCGCAGGGCGAACTCGGCCAGCCGCGTGGCCGACTCGAACAGCACCGGGAGCACGCCGGTGGCGAGCGGGTCGAGGGTGCCGGCGTGGCCCACCCGATGCGCGCCGGTCAGCCGCCGGAGCCGGCGCACGACCGCGAACGAGGTCTCCCCCGCCGCCTTGTCTACGTTCAGGACTCCGCTCTGGAACAGTTGTGCGTCAGGCTTTCGCTGAGGCGGCATTGATCGCCTCCTTGGCCGTGGCGAGGACGCGTTTCACCGCCTCGTCCATCGGCTGGCCGATCTCGGCGCCCGCGGCGCGGATGTGGCCGCCGCCGCCGAACAGCGCGCACATCGCGGCCGCGTCCACCGCGCCCCGGCTGCGCACGCTGATCTTGGTGAGGTCGCTCTGGACCTCCTTGAACAGGATCGCCAGCTCGAGACCCGCGATCGAGTTGAGGGTGTCGATGATGCCTTCCGACTCCGCCATGACAGCGCCCGCCTCACGGAGCATCCGGCGCGTCACCTTCGCCCACGCGAGCCGGCCCTGCATCTCGACCCGCATGGTGGCCAGGGACAGACCGCTCAGCTTGAGCGTCGTCTCCGGCCGCATCTTGTAGACCATCGTCGCGATGTGGCCCGGATCGGCGCCGAGGGTCGCAAGCCGGGCCGCATCTTGCAGCGCCTGAGGAGTCGTGTTTTCGTGCCGGAACCCGCCTGTGTCGGTGAGCAGGGCGACGTACAGGTTGGTGGCGATGGTCTTGGTGATCGGGTAGTGGAAGTGGTCGAGCATATCCATCACGAGCTGGCCGACGGCCGAAGCGTTGGGATCGATGACGTTGACGTCGCCAAACCTCGAGTTGGAGGGGTGATGGTCGACGTTGACGATCGTCGCGTGCGACGCAATGTGCCGCACGCCGCTGCCCGAGCGCTCGAGATTGCCAGAGTCGAAGAAGAACACGAGCTGCGGCTCGACACCGCTGGGGGGTACGTCTTTGATGTCGTCGAACCCGGGCAGGAACTCGTACATCTCAGGCAGGGGCGGCGGGATCAGGACCCACACGTGCTTGCCCGCCGTGCGCAGCGCTTCCGCGAAGGCGAGGCTGCAGCCCAGCGTGTCGCCGTCGGCGTCCTTGTGGCCGAAGATCAGGACCTCCTGGTTGGCGTCGATCAGCTCTTTGATCTCGTCGTACAGGTGGCCGGTCTCGGAGGGCGCGGTGGCTATGGCTGGACCTCCTCGTCATTGGCTTCGGCCGCCGGCGCCGCGGGCAGCACCTCTTTCAGCAGCTCGTTGATGTGCAAGCTGTACTCGATCGAAGGGTCCAGCTCGAAACGAAGCTCGGGCGAGAACTTGAGGTTCTCCAGGCGCCGGCCGAGCTCGTGGCGGATCAGGCCGCGCGCGGAGATCAGACCCGCCATCGATGCCTTTTGCTGGTCCGGATCGCCGAGCACGCTGACACGCACGCGCGCCTGGCGGAGGTCCGGCGACATCCGCACCGCGGTGATGCTCACGAAGCCGATGCGCGGGTCCTTCAGGTCGCGTCGAATGATCGACATGATCTCCTCGCGAACCTGTTCCCCCACCTGGTCGGTGCGGTAGCTGGTCATGACGACCTCCGGGTCAGCCAACGCGGTGGGCTGACTAAATTTCTTCGCGCTCGAGGCGATACGTCTCCATGGTGTCTCCGGGCTGGAAGGCGTCGAAGCCCTCGAGGCCGATGCCGCACTCCTGACCGGCGGCCATCTCACGGACATCCTCTTTGAAGTGCTTCAACGAGCTGATCCGGCCCTCGAACAGCATCTCCCTGCCCCGACTCAGCTTGACCCAGCCCCCACGGCTGACCTTGCCCTCCACGACCCGGCTGCCCGCGATCACGCCCAGGCGTGGAATCTTGATGGGGGTGATCACCTCAACCTTACCTTCTCGAATCTGCCTGTAGGTGGGCTCGCGCAGGCCCTTGGCCGCACGCTCCACGTCCTCGGTCAGCTTGTAGATGACGTCGTAGTAACGGACCTCGACCTTCGCCCTCTCGGCGGCGGTCTGCGAGGCCGGCGTGGGCTTGAGGTTGAAGCACACGATGATGGCGTTCGAGACGCTGGCGAGCAGCAGGTCGGAGTCGCTTACCGCGCCCACGCCCTGGCCGACGATCTTGATCGCCACGACGGGGTCCTCGATCTTCTGCAGGGTGGAGAGCACGGCTTCCAGGGTGCCTTGAGCGTCGGCCTTGACGACCAGGTTGAGCTCCTTGACCTCGCCTTCCTTGGCGCGCCGCGCCAGCTCCTCGAGGGTGATGCGAGGCGCGATATCCCTGGCGGCTTCTGTCGTGCGCCGCTCCATGAGCTTGGTGAGCGCAATCTGACGCGCCGCCTTCTCAGAGCCGACGACCTGGAAGATGTCGCCGGCCTGAGGGACCTCATTCATGCCTGAAACGACCACCGGCGTCGCGGGCCCTGCCTCGGTCACGCTGCGCGCGCGGTCGTCGGACAGCGCGCGAACGCGGCCGTAGATGTGACCGCAGACGAAGTCGTCGCCGACCTTCAGCGTCCCAGCCTGCACGAGCACGGTGGCGACCGGGCCGCGGCCACGCTCGAGGTGGGCGTCGACGATGGTGCCGATCGCGTTGCGGTTGGGGTTTGCCTTCAGCTCGAGGATGTCCGACGCGAGCACGATCGTGGTCAGGAGGTCTTCGATCCCCTGGCCGGTCCTCGCGCTGACGTGAACGCACTCGAACTCGCCGCCGTAGTGGCGCGTCACGATGCCCTGCTCGGCGAGCTCCTGGTGGACGCGATCGACGTTCGCGTTGTCCCGGTCGATCTTGTTGATGGCGACGATGATCGGCACCTTGGCCGCGCGGGCGTGCTGGATCGCCTCGACGGTCTGAGGCATCACGCCATCGTCGGCGGCCACCACCAACACGACCAGGTCGGTGACCTGCGCCCCACGGGCTCGCATCGCCGTGAACGCTTCATGGCCCGGCGTGTCGATGAAGACCACCGGATGCCCGTCGGCCGTATCGATCTTGTAGGCACCGATCCGCTGGGTGATGCCGCCCGCCTCGCCCGCCGCCACATGCGTCTGGCGGATGGAGTCGAGAATCGAGGTCTTGCCGTGGTCGACGTGCCCCATGACGGTCACGATCGGCGGCCGGGTGACGAGCTTGCTCGGGTCCTCGTTGGCCAGCGAGAAGAGCTCCTCGCGCGAGGTCGTGACGACTGCGCCCTCGCCCTGCGCGGACTCGACCGCGACCACGTCCTCGCTCTTCACAGGCTCGACCGTGAAGCCGAACTCGTCGGCGACGATCTCGGCGGTGGCGAAGTCGATGACCTGGTTGATGGTCGCCATGATGTTGGAGGTCATCAGCTTCTTGATCACCTCGACCGGGCTCACGCCAAGCTTCTCGGCCAGGTCCTTGACCGTCAGGGTGGGCGGCAGCACCGCCTTGCGGTCGCCGTTGGGCTCGATCTTCACCGCCACCGAGGCGGGCTTGAAGGCCGTTCGGGCGGCGTCGATCGCCCCCGGCGCCAGAGGGGCGGTCGGGTTGCGCGTCAGCCGTCGCTGCTGGAGGAAGTTGACCAGCTCCTTCTGGCTGATGCCAAGTTCGCGCGCGAGTTCGTGTGCTTTCATGCCGGAACTTGTAATTATCCCCTCCGGAGGGCTTGCCCAATCCAAGGCCCTCCCGCGGGCGGGTCTTAGACCGCTAGCTCAGACCAGAGTTCGGGCGCCACGGCGGCGCCCAGCGAGCGCTCCAGCGCGCGGCGTTTTCGCGCCGTCTCGAGGCAAGCCGCGTCGCGGTGCAGGTAGGCGCCGCGACCGGGCGCGCGCCCGCCGCGATCCACCAGCGCGACCCCGTCCGCCCCGCGCACGATGCGCACGAGCGCGTGCTTGCCCGCCTCCTGCCGGCAGGCGACGCAGGTTCGCTGTGGTTCATGACCCGGCTTCGGCATCGGGCTCGGGCTCGGCGTCGCTGGGCTTGATGTCGATCCGGAAGCCCGTGAGCTTGGCCGCCAGGCGCGCGTTCTGGCCGTCGCGTCCGATGGCGAGCGAGAGCTGGGCGCGCGGCACGAGCGACGTCGCGGTGCGCGTGGAGCGGTCGATCGACACCGACTCGACGCGAGCCGGGCCAAGCGCAGCCGCCACGAACGCCTCCGGATCGTCCGACCAGGGGACGATGTCGACGTGCTCGCCGGCCAGCTCGCTCAGGATCGCGCGATGCCGCACACCCTTCGGACCGACGCAAGCCCCGACCGGATCGAGGCCCGGCTCGTTCGAGGAGACGGCGATCTTGGTCCGCAGGCCGGGCTCACGAGCGAGGGCGCGGATCTCGACCGAACCCGCCTTGATCTCGGGCACCTCAGCCTCGAGCAGCCGGTGCACGAACGCGCGCGAGGCACGCGAGACGCGGACCTGCGCCTGGCGGCGGTTGCCCTGCGGCTCCATGATCACCACGAGCACGGGCTTGCCGGGATGCAGCTGCTCCCCGGGAATCTGCTCCTCCGCCGGCATCACGCCCTCGGCGCGGCCGAGGTCGACGTAAACGGTGTCGCCCTCGATGCGGTCGACCACGCCTGACGCCAGCTCGCCCCGGTGCTCTGCGACCTCGCGCAGCACTTTGTCGCGCTCGAGGTCGTGGATGTGGCGCAGCACGGCGTGCTTGGCGGTCTGGGCGGCCAGGCGCTTGAAGTCCTCCGACGGCAGCGGCTCGACCGTCTCCGTGCCGTCGGGGTGCCGGACGCGACCGCGCACGTCGAGCGCGCCGGTGACGGTGTCGAGCTTCACGGTCACCGAGCCCGGCGGGTTGAAAGCGCGCATGTACGCGGCGGCGAGCGCGTCCTCGACGGTGTGCAGCATCTCGTCGAACGGGATGCCGAGCTCGGTGCAGAGCGCGTTCAGCGCGTCCGCAAGGACCGGCGAAGCCGCCTCGGCGGAAGGTTCAGAGACTGACCGCGAGCCTGCCCGAGGCAACGTCTTCCCATCCTATGTGCACGATGACCGGGGCCCTGCCGCGCGCGCCTTTCGCCTGGACCGCGATGCCGGCGCCGTCGACCGCGACCAGCTCGCCCTCGACGACCGTCTCCGTCTCGCCGCTGCGATAGCGAACGTTCACCCGCTTACCGTTGAAACGCTCGTAGTCCTGTTTCCCCCGAAGCGGTCTTTCCGCTCCCGGCGAGGAAACCTCGAGGTCGTAGGGGCCGGGGATCAGCTCCGCGTGGTCGAGCAGAGGGCCGATGACCTTGCTCACGCGCTCACAGTCCTCGATTTTGATCGGCTCGCCGCGATCGATGGAGACTCGCAGCGTCCGCCCCGACTGGCCTGACTGCTCGACCGCGTACAGCTCGTAGCCCATGTGCTTGAGCGTGGGCTCGAGGAGCGCTCTGATCGACGGTATTGGCCAGGTCGGCATGTGGCGGTTGCAGCTACCTACCTTACAGGTTGCAATCTCCGCCAGACGACCAGCAACGGCGCCGCGTTGAAGATCGAGCTGTAGGTGCCCGACACGATGCCGATGAGCAGGGCGAGCGCGAAGCCCTTCAGAGTCGCGCCACCTGCGACCAGGATCGCGACCAGGACCAGGACCACGGTGAAGCTGGTGATGATCGACCGCGCCGCCGTCTGCATGATGCTCAAGTTGACGACCTGCTCGAACGAGAGCCGCTGGCTCACGCGCAGGTTCTCGCGGATTCGGTCGAAGACGACGATCGTGTCGTGGACCGAGAAGCCGACCACGGTGAGCACGGCGGTGACGAAGAGGCTGTCGATCTCGCCGATCCGCAGGCCGAGCACCGCGCCCATGATCGAAAACAGGCCCGTGAGCAGGAAGACGTCGTGCAGCAGCGCGGCGAGGGCCGAGCCCCCGAACTGAAAGCCGGCGCGCCATCCGCCGGGCACGTTGCGGAAGCGAATCGCCAACAAGAAAAGGATCGCGAGGGCCGCCGCAACGACGGCCAGCAGGGCGCGGGTGATCGTCTCGCCGGCGATCGTGCCCCCCACCTCGAGGATCGACAGCTTGGTGCGGTCGATCGGTCCGACGCGCTCAGACAGGTCGTTGAGCACCGTTGTCTGCTGCGCCGGCTGCAGGGGAGGTGTCCGGATCAGGTATCCGCCACCGCCGGTCGAGATCACGGTGCCGTCGATGTTCTCGGCCGCCACCCCATCCTCCACCTGCGCGACCGACGGGTTGTTGGTGAAGGTGACCGTGAACTCGGTGCCGCCGGCGAAGTCGATGCCGAGCAGGAAATGCCTGGTGCTCATCGAGATGATGCCCGGGATGATGATCAGCAGCGAGAGCAGGAAGAACCAGTTGCGCCGGCTGACGATGTCGAGCTTGCGCACCCGCTGCGGCGCCAGCACCTTCTCGATCGGCGGCGGCGGTTGCGGGGCCGCCTGCTCGACAGGCTCCTCCTCTTCGGCCTCTTCGTCCGTGTCCTCGACGTCGGCCTCGGGTTCGTCCGCGCTCACCACGCCCGCTTCTTTGTCCTCAGGTGATTCGAGCACGATCCGCTCCAAGCAGCGCCGTCCGCCGCATGCTCGCCGAGCTCAACACGATCGCGAGCAGGTTGTGGGTGACGAAGATCGATGAGAAGAGGCTGGCCACGACCCCGATGCCGAGAACCACCGCGAAGCCGAGCACCTGGGGCGGCCCGATGAAGCCGAGGATCACGCAGGTGATCAGGGTGGACGAGTTCGAGTCGCGGATGGCCGGCCACGCGCGGCGCACGGCAGCGTCGACCGCGGCGGGTATGGTGCGGCCGGCACGCACCTCCTCTTTGAAGCGTTCGAAGATCAGCACGTTGGCGTCCACGGCCATACCGACCGAGAGGATGAAGCCCGTGATGCCCGCGAGGGTGAGAGTGACGGGCAGCGCCTTGAACACCGCGAACACCGCCCCCGCATAGAAGACGAGGGCCAGGCTCGCCAGCAGTCCGGGCAGGCGGTAGTAGACCATCATGAAGATCACGACGATGGTCAGGCCGAGCACGCCGGCCGCGAGGCTGAGCTTCACCGACTCCGCGCCCAGAGTCGAGCCGACCTGGGTGACGTCGAGCACCTTCAGGTCGACCGGCAGCGAGCCCGAGTTGATGCCGGTCGCGAGGTCGTTCGCAGCCGTCTGGGTGAAGCCGGCTGCGCCGCCGCTGATCTGGGCCTGGCCGCCCGAGATCTCCGTGTCGGTGATGGCGTCGACCAGCAGCTTGCCGCCGCTGTCGTAGCGCTGTAGAAGCTGGGCCTGCACCCCCGGGCTGTCCCAGTTGTTGATGTCCTCCTGTGTCAGGTCGAGCCAGATGGTCAGGAACCGCTCTGGGCATCCGGCGTTGGGATTCGTCCCGGGGTCGCCGGGGCAGGCGGCGACGTTGTTGCGGGTGAGCGTGTCGAACGTCTGGGCTCCACCTGAATTGAAGGTGATGTTGACCACCCACGCCACGCCGTTCTGGTCGATCGACGCCGAGGCGCTGCTGATGTCGTCGCCCGTAAGGCCGACCAGCTGCGGCTTGTAGCCCGGATGCAGGCCGGAGGTGTTGGCGGGGTTGCTGTCCTTCACCCACTTCGTGTAGACGAGCTTGGTGACGCGTCCGATGACCTTCTGGGCCTGGTCGGCTGTCACACCGGCAAGGTCGACGGTGATGCGGTCGTTGTTGTTGCCCGCGCCGCGGATCTGAGGCTCGCTGACGCCCAGGGCGTTGACGCGCTTGTTGATGACGTCGATCGTGCGCTGCTGCACGTCGGCCCTCGACTGGCCGGACGGGAAGTTCGTGAGCTCGTAGTCGATGTGGGTGCCGCCGGCCAGGTCCAGGCCCTTATGGATGTAGAGCTGCCAGCCGAAGTAGTTGGGCGGCAGGCCGGGTACATTGCCAGCCGGCGGGTAGTGGTTCACGGCCCGGTAGATGTAGCCGGCGCCATCCACTGCGACCGAGAAAAGCAGAATCGCGACGATGAGCAGCCGAACGGGCCAGGACAGGATCAGTTGCACGGCTCGTGAAGTCTAAGACGTGGCGGTTGGCGCCTGTTTCAACGCTGGCGGAAGAGCAGGTTGAGGGCCACGGTGAGCACGATCGACAGGATGATGCTGGTCGCGATCGGTACGTAGACCGTTACGCCGCCGCTCCGGAACGTGAAATCGCCGGGTAGGTGAAAGCGCCCGAAGAGCATCAAGGCGCCCCCGATGAGGGCGATGAGCACCCCGAAGATGAGCAGCAGGCGGCCGGCGTCCTGCATCGATTCTTACAGTAGGCGGGTTTGCTGCTGAGGGGGGTCGATCCCCAGGTGCTCGTAGGCAAGTTCCGTGACCACCCTGCCCCTGGCGGTCCGGGCCATGAAGCCGATCTGCATCAGATACGGCTCGTGCACGTCCTCGATCGTCTCCGGCTCCTCCGAGAGCGACATGGCGATCGTGTCCAGCCCGACCGGCCCGCCCTTGAACTTCTTGATCAGGGTCTCGAGCAGCCTGCGGTCCAGCGGCTCGAGGCCGATCTCGTCGATGTCCAGCATGGCCAGGGCCTGCCTGGTCGCCTCGACGGTGGCCCGCCCGTCGCCGCGAACCTGCGCGTAGTCGCGGACCCGCCGGAGCAGCCGGTTGGCGATCCGGGGCGTGCCGCGGGCCCGGCGCGCGATCTCCGACACCGCGTCCTCGTGGATCTCGATGTCGAGGATGCGGGCCGAGCGGCGGACGATGCTCTCGAGCTCCGGCTTGGTGTAGAAGTCGAGCCGGTAGACGGCGCCGAACCGGTCGCGAAGGGGGCCGCTCAGCAGGCCCTGGCGCGTGGTGGCGCCGACGCATGTGAAGTGCGGCAGCGGCAGCGTGGCGGCGCTCGCTCCCACCCCCTTCCCCAGAACCGCATCGAAGCGGAAGTCCTCCAGGGCTGGGTAGAGCGACTCCTCGACAACGCTGTTGAGGCGGTGGATCTCGTCGATGAAGAAGACGTCGCGCGTGGTGAGGTTCAGCAGGATCGAACCGAGCGCACCCTGGTGGTCGATGGCCGGGCCGGAGCTGACCTTGATCGCGACACCCAGCTCGTTGGCGATGATGTGCGCGAGCGTGGTCTTGCCAAGGCCGGGCGGGCCGCACAGCAGGACGTGCTCGACGGGCTCGCCGCGGCGGCGGGCGGCCTCCAGGAGGATGCCGAGGTTCTCGCGCACCTGGATCTGGCCGACGTAGTCGGAAAGGTGCTGGGGGCGCAGCGTCAGGTCGTACTGGTCGTCGTCGGACTTGGCGTCGAGCACCTTGTCTTCCGCGCTCATTTCCGACCCAGCGCCTTGAGCGCCACGGCGAGTGCCTCCTGGGTCGACGGCGACACCTTCCAGTCCACCGCCTCCAGGCCGGACCTCGCCTCCTGCGACGAGAACCCAAGGTTGCGCAGTGCCGACTCGACAGCTCGGGGGACCGCGCCGTCACCGGCGATCGCCGCTGCGCGCGGCACCACGTCAAACTCCGCAGCGGCGTCCAGCTTGGGCTTGAGGTCGATGATCACCTTCGCGGCCGTGCGCTGGCCGACGCCGCTGGCCCGGCGAATGGGCGCCGGGTCCTCGCCCATGATCGCGCGCTTGAGCACCTCGAGGCTCGCCGCGCTCAGGATGTTGAGACCGACCTTTGGGCCCACTCCGTCGACTCCGATCAGCATCTCGAAGAGCTCGAGCTCCTGCACCGACGCGAAACCGTAGAGTGCGATCTGGTCCTCGCGGACGTGGGTGTGGATGTGCAGCTCGACGTGGCCTTCCGGGGCCGGCACCTCCTGCCGGGTGGTGGTCGAAACGCTGACCATGTAGCCCACCCCTCCGACGTCGACGACCACGAAGTCAGGGCCGGCACGGCGGACCGAGCCGCTGAGGTGCGCGATCACAGGCTGCGCCCGTTGTTGAATCGGCGGCTCCGAGCGTGGCAGACGGCGATGGCGATGGCGTCGCGGGCATGCTCGTCCAGCTTGCCCTCCGGCAGCTTGACCTGCGCGGCGAGCATGCGGGCGATCTGCTGCTTGTCAGCCTTGCCGTAACCCGTGAGCACGATCTTCACCTGCGCGGGCTTGTACTCGAAGACGGGTACCTGACACTCCTCCAGCACGGCGAGGATGGCGCCGCGCGCTTGCGCGACGCCGATGGCGCTGGTCGCGTTGCGGCCCATGAACAGCTCCTCCAGCGACGCCTCGGAAGGGTGATGCTCGGCGATCAGCGCGCGCAGGTGGGTGGTGATGGCGACGAGGCGCGAGCCGTCGCGACCTGGAATGGTGACCACTGTGCCGCAGGCGATCACGTGGTTCGGTTCGGCCAGCAGGGCGAAGCCCGTGCCGGCCAGGCCGGGGTCAATCCCGACGATCAGTCCGTGGGAGCTGCCAGGCACTTGTCCATCAGGTTCTATACCTGTGCCGAAACTCTTTCAAGGACGTCTGCGGGAATGTCGAAGTTGGCGTAGACCTGCTGGACGTCGTCGTCCTCCTCCAGGGATTCCATCAGCCGCAGGACCGAGACCGCCTTGTCCTCGCCGACGGCGACGGTCTGCTTGGGCTGCATGGTGACCTCGGCGTTCTCGATGCTGACGCCGGGCAGCGCCTCGAGCGCCGTCTTGACTTTCTCAAACGAGTTCGGGGGGGTGGTGACCTCCACCGACTTGCCGTCGACCTGCACATCGTCCGCTCCCGCCTCGATGGCCGCGAGGCCAACCTCCTCGGGGTCCTGCTTGCCCGCATTGGCGGCGATCACGCCTTTGCGCTCGAACATCCAGCCGACCGCGTTCGACTCGGCCAGGTTTCCGCCGCCCTTGGCCAGGCGGTGGCGAATCGACGCCGAGGTGCGGTTGCGGTTGTCGGATAGGGCGTCGACCATGATCGCGACGCCGCCCGGGCCGTAGCCCTCGTAGCGGATCTCCTCGAGCTTTTCCCCCGCCAGCTCGCCCGTCCCGCGCTTGATGGCATTCTGGATCCGGTCCGCGGGCATGTTGATCTCGCGCGCCTTCTGGATCGCCAACCTCAGCCGGAAGTTGCCCTCCGGGTTGCCCCCGCCCTCCTTGGCCGCGATCGTGATCTCGCGACTGGCGCGGGTGAACGCCTGGCCGCGCTTGGCGTCGACGATCGCCTTCTTGTGCTTGATCCCGGCCCACTTCGAGTGGCCGGACACCTAGATAGAGCCTCCGAACATGCTTTCGGCGATTCTATCGCAGGCGGATTCGAACGAAGTTTCTCTTTCCGGCGGAGAGGACGTCGCCGTCTTTCACTTTTGCGCCGAGACCGACCTTCTCGTTGTTCACGCGGACTCCGCCCTGCTCGATGAGACGGCGGGCGTCGCCGCGACTCTTCGCCAATCGCGTCTCCACGAGGGTCTCTACGAGGTCGTCCGGTCTGCTGATGGTCACCTCAGGGACGTTGTCGGGCACGTCGCGCTTGCGGAACTTGGTCTCGAAGTCCGCCTCGGCGCGGGCCGCGGCCTCCTCCCCGTGCAGCCGATTGACCAGCTGCCGGGCCAGCGCAGCCTTGGCGTCACGTGGCTTCAGGGCCAGCACCTGCGTGGCCTGCTTGCCGTCGAAACTCGAGACGAGCTGCACGTACTTCTCGGTCAAACGGTCTGGGATGGACATCGTCTTGCCGTAGATCTCTTCGGGCGGCTCGCTGACGCCGATGTAATTGCCCAGCGATTTCGACATCTTCTGCTCGCCGTCGAGGCCTTCGAGCAACGGGAACACGGCGATGTCCTGAGGTTCCTGGCCGTAGGCCTTCTGTATCTCGCGGCCGAACAGCAGGTTGAACAGCTGGTCGGTGCCTCCGATCTCGACGTCGGCGCGAATCGCAACCGAGTCGTAGGCCTGGTTGAAGGGATACAGGATCTCGTGCGCGCCGATGGCGACGCCCGACTTCATACGGTCGGCAAAGTCCTCGCGCTGCAGCACCTGCTGCAGGGTCGCCTTCGCAAGCAGGCGCAGAATGTCGGCGGCGGACATCTCGGCGAGCCACTCGGAGTTGCCGTGCACCTCGGTGCGCTTTTGATCCAACACCAGGAACACCTGGTCGAAGTAGGTCCGCGCGTTGGCGTCGACCTGCTCGTTCGTCAGCATCGGCCGGGTCTCGGAGCGGCCGCTCGGGTCGCCGATCATGGCCGTGTAGTCCCCGACGATCAGCACGACCGTGTGGCCGTGGTCCTGGAACAGGCGCAGCACATCGAGCACGACCAGGTGGCCGACGTGAAGATCCGGTGCGGTCGGGTCGAGGCCGAGCTTGACCCGCAGCTTGTCTCCACGGTCGAGGCGCGCACGCAGGTGCTCCTCGACGTGGATCTCGACCGCGCGCTCGCGCAGCTGCTCGAACAACGACAAGACGGGCGCTAGCTTACTGGGCCGCGACTGAAGTACTGGTGCGGGTCCCCGGGCAGCACCGGCTGGAAGATGGCGACGATCGGCTTGTAGACGGCGTTGACGATCGGCACCGCGAAATGCGACGCCTTGACGGTGTCGTGCATCTGGGACTGCAAGTCGTCGAGCGTTCCGCCACCGCTCGGGTTGGCGGCGGCCTGGACCTCATAGACGACGAGCACTGACAGCAGGATCGCTGTGAGGACTCCAACGACGACGCCGCTCAAGCGGTTCCAGACGATCGCCGTGATCTGGATCTGCGAGTTCGCGAGCTGGGCCGCCCCCTCGATGGCGACCAGGGCCACGATCAGCAGGCCGAAGAAGCCCCAGACGCGGGCGTCGGGCGTCTCGAGCGCGGTCGCCTGCTGCAGGATGTTCGCGGCCTGCAGGCCCATGCCGGTTGCCGCCAGGAAGCCGACGTAGAGCGCAACCAGTCCGATGCCGCGGCGCAGGACCCCGGTGAAGTAGCCCAAAACGCCATAGCCGATGATCAGGACCACGGGCAGGACGTCCAGCCAGGTCATGTCCGGAACCCGGCGCGGTGCTTCTTCTCCAGGGCGCGCTTGATCTGAGCCATCACTCCCTCCACTTCGGCGTCCGTCAGGGTGCGCTCGGGGCTGCGGAAAGTCAAGGTGAACGCGATGCTCTTCCGCCCCTCCCCGACCTGGCCTCCGCGATATTCGTCGAACGCGCGCACGTTTTCAAGGAACGGGCCGGCCGCCTCCTTGATCGTGGCGTGCAGCTCGCCCGCCGGAACGTCGTCGTCGGCCACGACGGCGAGGTCGCGCTGCACGGCGGGGAAGCGAGGCAGCTCGGCCGCCTTCCGCTCGCCCCCGGCGCCCACCAGCGAGCCCACGTCGATGTCCAGGGCCACCGCCCGGCCGTCGAGGTCGAAGGCCGCGAGCGTCGAGGGGTGGAGCTCACCCAGCACGCCCAGCTCTCTGCCCGCGAGCTCGACCCTGGCGGTACGTCCGGGGTGGTAGAGGCTCTCACCCCACGAAATCTTCGATTTCGCGGGGACCCCGATCGGCGAGCTGCGCTCGTAGGCGGGCGCGCTCGCAGCAAGGTCGGCCGCCAGTCGGTCCATCACCGACTTCAAACGCAGGAATCCCTCCCTCCCTGCTTCGGCGCCATCGCCGACCCGCGTGATCGCCGTGAGCCGGACTGGCTCGTTCGCCAGGCCGCCGTCGATCGTGCCGTGATAGACGCGAGCCATCTCGAACACGTCGACGTGCTCGCCGGTGCGGTTCTGGTTGAAACGCGCCACGGCCAGCAGCGACGGCAGCAGCGACGTGCGCATGGTGTCGAGCTCGTCGCTCATCGGGTTGATCAGCGCACGCGCTCCGTCGCCGAGCCCGAGCCTTTCGAGCAATTTGTGCGCGATCAGCGCAGGACTGACCACCTCTTCAAAGCCCGCCCCGAGCAGCACCTCGCGCATCGCCCATTCACGGTCGGATGCGTCGGACCGCTCCCACTTGGTATGCCGCCGGCCGGGCAGCGTTCCTGGGATCCGCTCAATGCCGTAGATGCGGCCGACCTCCTCGACCACGTCCTCGGGCAGCTCGACGTCGAGTCGGAACACCGGCGGAAGCACGTCCCACGGCCCGTCCTTCTCCGCGCGGACCTGGAACCCGAGGTTGCGCAGGATCTGCTTCGATTCCTCGGGCGGGACCTCGACGCCGAGCAGCGCATCGATCTTCTTAGGCTCGACCTGGATGCGCACCGGCTCCTGAGGCCGGGGATAGACGTCGACCCATTCGGAATGGATCTGCCCGCCCGCCCATTCGCGCACGAGCGCGGCAGCGCGGCGCGCGCCGGCCATCGCCACCTCGGGCGCAAGGCCCTTCTCGTGTCGCACCGAAGCCTCGGTGCGCAGGCCGAGAGCGCGCGAGGTCGCGCGAATGTTCACTCCGTCCCACCCGGCCGACTCGATGATCATGTCGGTTGTCGAATCCGTGACTCCGGACTCTTCCCCGCCGATGATGCCGCCGATCGCGACCGGCCCTCTGGCGTCCGCGACAACCAGCATCCCCGACCGCAGCTTGCGCGTCTGGCCGTCGAGGCACAGCAGCGACTCGCCGTCGCGCGCCTCCCGCACGTGCAGCTGCCTGCCAGCCAGCTTCGCGGCGTCGAAGACGTGCGTCGGCTTGCCGTGCTCCAGCATCACGTACGCGGTGGCGTCGACGACGTTGCTGATGGGCCTCACGCCCGCGGCGCGCAGGCGACGCTGCACCCAGCCAGGGCTTGGCCCGACCTTCACGCCGGTGATCGGAACCGCGACGAAACGGCTGCACAGCTCGGGCACGTCGATGGCGACGTCGATCAGCTCGGCGGCTGGAGGCGGGACGCCCTCGATGTACGGCGGCATGAAGTCCGACTTGAAGTCGCGACCGGCGGCCGCGGCCAGCTCGCGGGCCACGCCGAGGTGCCCGAGGCAGTCGGGGCGGTTCGGGGTGATCTCGGCTTCGAAGATGGCGTCGATCGGGATGTACTTCGCGAGCGATTCCCCCGGCTCGCCTACCTCGAGCAGCATGATGCGCGGCTCTTTGTCCTCGCCCAGCAGCAGCTCTTCGGCCGAGCACAGCATGCCCTGGGCCAGCTCGCCAGCGATCTTTCCATCTCGCACCACAGTGCCGCTCGGCACCTTCGTGCCGGGCAGGGCGACGGGCACGAGCGTGCCGGCGACGGCGTTGGACGCGCCGGCGACGATCTGGATGACCTTGCCGCCGCCGATGTCGACCTGGTGGATCCACAGCGGCTTGTTCGACCGCGGGTGGTCCCTCTGCTCGACGACTCGGCCGACGATGATCGCCGACAGGTCGATGACCTGCACCGACTCGATCTTCGTCCCGCTCATGGTGAGCAGTTCGGCCGCCTCGTCCGGCGTGAGGCCGGAGGTGTCGAGGTAGTCGCCAAGCCACTCATAGGAGATTCGCATCGGCGTCTAAAACTGCCTGTTGAAGCGCATGTCGTTCTCGTAGAAGAGGCGCAGGTCCTCGACGTCGTACTTGAGCAGGGCGATGCGCTCGATGCCGAAGCCCCACGCGTAGCCCGAGTACCGCGCGGGGTCGATGCCGCCGTTGCGGAGCACGGCCGGGTGGACCATGCCGCAGCCGCCGGTCTCGAGCCAGCCCTCGCCGCGGCAGCTGCGGCAGCCCTTCCCCATGCAGCGTCCACACATCGTGTCGAACTCGTAGCTCGGCTCGGTGTAGCCGAAGTGGTGCGGCCGCATGCGCACGCTGCGCTCCGTTCCGAACAGCGACTGCGTCATGTACATCAGCGTGCCCTTCAGGTCGCCGACCGTCAGCCCCTCGTCCACCGCAAGGCCCTCAAGCTGCATGAAGTACGGCAGGTGCGTGGCGTCCAGGTTGTCTCGGCGGTAGACGCGGCCCGGCGCGATGATGTAGATCGGCGGCGTGCCGATTCGCTGCATGGCGCGGATCTGCACCGGCGACGTGTGCGTGCGCAGCACGACCTCTTCCGCGTCGTCCAGAAAGAACGTCTCCTGCACGTCGCGCGACGCGTGGCCCTTGGGCAGATTGAGAGCCTCGAAGTTGTACCAGTCGGTCTCGATCTCGGGCCCCTCTTCCACGGTGTAGCCGATGCCCGCGAAGATCGTCTCGAGCTCGCGGCGAACCTGGCTCAGAACGTGCGCGTGGCCGCGCCGCAGCGGCGGCGCCGGGAAGGTGATGTCGATCGCCTCGGTCTCGCCGATGTCCGCCAGCCTGGCGGCCCGGTGCTCCTCTCGCCGCGCGGCCAGCGCCTCCTGGACAGCGCGCTTGGCGTCGTTGACCTGCTCGCCGAAGGCAGCCTTCTCTTCAGCCGGGAGGCTCGTGATTCGGGACATCAGCTGCTTGCTGATCTTTCCGTCGCGCCGACCGAGGTACTCGACCTCTATGGCCTCGAGGTCTGCGTCGGCCGCCGCGCCGGCGATCGCCTTCAGCGCTTCGTCTCGGAGGTTCGCCGCCTCGGTCATGCCGCCATTCTCCGGCGGATCTCGAAGAGGATGACGGCTGCGGCCGCAGCCACGTTCAGCGATTCGACTCCGTCCCTGAGCGGAATCGTCACCAGCCGGAGGTCCTTGCGCGACAGGCCGTGAGTCTCGCTTCCCAGCACGACCATGCCGGCAGTCTCGACCGGCGCCTCCGCCAGTGGTATGCCTCCGGTGGACGCGGCGCCGTATCCGTCGAGGCCTTCGAGGTCCTTCCAGCGCGCACGCGCCACGACCAGCCTGAACACGTTGCCCGCCGACGCGCGGACGGCCTTGGGTCCGAAGGGATCAGCGCAGCCTTCGAGCACGGCAAGGGCGGGCGCGCCCGCCGCGGCTGCGCTCCGGCATATCGCGCCGACGTTGCCGGGATCCTGCACGCGGTCGAGCACGACCAGCGGCCATCCAGCTGCGCGCGCGGCGGCGATCGCCTCGTCGGGCGATGCCTCGTGCACCCGGGCGATGGCCATCACCCCTTGCGGCGTGGTGGTCTGCGCGACCTTGTCGAACAGCCGCCGGGTGAAGGTCAGGCGCGGTCCGCGAATGGGGCTCTTGTCGCCCTCGCGGACCGCGATCAGGTCGAGCTCGACGCCGGCGCGCACCGCTTCAGCGACCACGCGCGGACCTTCCAGGAGGGCGAGGCCTGGCTCGCGCCGGTGAGCGAGACGCCGCAACCTGCGGACGTTCTCGTTATCCGGGCTTTCGATCAGCTGGTCAGAGGTTGTTCTTCGCAACCTCCACCAGCCGGGCAAAGGAACCGCTGTCGCGCACGGCCAGGTCAGCCAGCACTTTGCGGTCGATCTCCACTCCGGCCTGGCGAAGGCCGTGCATGAGCTTGTTGTAGGGCAGCCCAGATTGCCGCGAGGCCGCGTTGATGCGCGCGATCCAGAGCTGGCGCATCTCGCGCTTGCGCCGCCGCCGGTCGCGGAACGCGTACGCGAGGGCGTGCAGCACCGCCTCGTTGGCGGGGCGGAAGAGCAGCTTCTTCGAGAGCCGGAAGCCCTTGGCGCGATCGAGGATCGCCTTGTGCCGGCGATGGGCGGGTACGCCGCGCTTGATGCGTGCCATTACCTAAATTCCCAGGGCGCGGCGGACCGCTTTGCGGTCGGCCTTGTCCACCGGCTGCTTGTCCTCGTACTTGCGCTTGCGCTTCTGCGACTTGTGCTCGAGCAGGTGGCTCTTCCACGAGCTGGAGCGCACGAGCTTACCCGTCGAGGTGACGCGGATCCGCTTGGCGATGCCCTTGCGGGTTTTGATCTTAGGCACTGGTCGCCGCGGTCTCCTTCGGCGCGCTCTGCCGGCTCGGCGCGAGGATCATGAACAGGTTCTTGCCCTCGAGCAGCGGAGCTCGCTCGACGACCGCGAAGGGGCGCGCGTCGTCAGCCACCCGGTCGAGGATCTTCCTCCCGATGTCCTGGTGGACCATCTCGCGGCCTCGGAACATGATCGTCACCTTCACCTTCTCGCCCGCCTCGAGGAACTGCTTCAGGCCCTTGAACTTGGTCTGGAAATCGTGCTCCGCCACTTTTGGTCGAAGCTTCATCTCCTTGAGCTTGATGACATTCTGCTTGCGGCGCTGGTCCTTCTCGCGCTTGACGGTCTCGAACTTGTAGCGTCCGTAATCCATCAGGCGGCAGACCGGCGGGTTCGCTTGCGGAGCCACCTCGACGAGGTCCAGTCCCTTCTCGCTTGCGATGCGCAGCGCGGCGTCCAGCGAAAGCACGCCGAGCTGGTTGTTCTGGTCATCGATCAGACGCACCTCAGAGCTGCGTATCTGATCGTTGATCCTCAGCTCCTTAAACGGGATGAGACGCTACCTCGGCCAAATTCAGGTTTCTACTATTCCTCCAAACGGTCTGAATAAAACAAAACGGACAGCTAGAGCCGTCCGTACTTCGTACCCCTTCGAGCGGGAGCCCTGGGGGTGAGGGTCGGAGCCCTGCTTCAGCCCGAGGATGGTACCGGAAACGTAACCGCCTGCGCAAAGCCCCGTTGGCTCAGACGTGGAAGCGCCGGTCCCAAAAGGGGTTACCCGGCGGACCGGGATGGCCCAGAATGTCGTCGGCTTGAGGCTTGAGGCCCGGACCGGAAAGCCCTCGACGGATCTTCGGCGCCCATGCGGCCCATCTTCGGGTTCAGCTCCTGCGCTGCTCGCTCACGCATGCCCGATGCGCTCGCTCCGCTGCTCGGAGCTTCACCCGAATCTGGGCCACCTGGATCGCCGAATCTCTCGCCGAGGGTTTCCGGCCGTGCCTCTCGTCTCCTACGTCGTAGCCATCCTTGTCCTGGCCGCGTGCGGATCCACCAGCACGGCGGCCCACTCCACTCCCGGCGCTTCGCCCTCTTCAGCCGTGTCCGCGTCTCCGACCTCCGTCCAGTCCCCGTCGCCCTCACCGTCCAGCGCTCCCGTGACGCCATATGGGGTGCTCGTCACGCAGGGCAACACGGACACTTACACGGTCACCCTGGTCGGCGCCGACGGCAAGATCGTCGCCAGCGCGGTGCCCAGCAGCCCTACCCAGATGACCTGTGGCGACGCGGCGGCGGCCCCGCTCCCGCTGCCCGTGAGCACGAGCGACACCCGCGTCTACTTCCTCGACGCCCAGGGCAACGTGAACTTCCTGACCCCCAACGGCGAGACCGGCGTCGCCACCCGCGTCCCCGCCGGCGGCCAGACCCGCAGCATGTTCGCAGTGAGCCCGGACGACCACAGGATCGCGGTCATCGAAGACACGTACACGGCCAGCGGAGCCACGACGCTGCTCTACGTCGAGGACCTCAACGGCGGGACGAACCACGTCAAGCTCTTCAGCGAAACCGGGGCGTACACGTTGTGGCCGATCGGGTGGCATGGGGAGAACAACCTCGTCGTCGCGAAGGTGCCCTCGTGCACCCAGGGCGGCGGGCCGACGTGCTGCGGCCCCCAGGAGCTCCACGTGGTCGATCCCGCGACCGGCGTGCGCAGGTTCACGCTGGGCGGCCCGACATGCATCCCGGTCGGCTCGTCCTCACCGGGTGGCGTGCTCTGCGAGAACAGCGACTTCACCCAGGCCAAGGTGTTGAGCTGGACGGGGGCGACCCTGGAGTCGGTTTCGATCCAGGGGCCGACGCCGGCCTACCTGTCGCCTGACGGCATCGCGATCGCCCTCGACACCCAGAGCCAGACCACGTTCGCCGGCGCCAAGCAGACCCTGGACCTCGTGGCCTGCGGCTGGATCGACGCCAGCCACGTGATCGCGGGCGGTGACACCCAGCAGCAGGCCAGGGTGGGCGACATCACCAGCGGGAACATCGTGCCGGTCGCCGCGCAGGGCACATGCGGAGGCCGCATCCCGGGAGGGCTCTAGCGGCGCTTGTCGGCGACCTCTTGCGCGACCCGCTCCGCGAACTCGTCCAGCGTCTCGTCCGTCTGCCGGCCCGCGCGGTCGCGCACGTTCACGTGCTCGCCTTCGGCCTCGCGCCCGCCGAGGATCGCCATGTATGGGACCTTCTGCGCCTGGGCGTCACGGATCTTGCGCTGCATCCGCTCGGGCCGCGCGTCGAGCTCGACCCGCAGCCGCTTGGCGCGCAGCTTTGCAGCCACGGTCTTCGCGTACTCGTGCTGCGCGTCGGTGATGGGGATGACCACCACCTGCACCGGGTGGAGCCAGGTCGGGAAGGCGCCCACGTAGCGCTCGATCAGGTAGCTGAACAGGCGCTCCATAGACCCGGCCGCGCCGCGGTGCACCATGACCGGCCTCTGTCGCGAGCCGTCCTCAGCCACGTACTCGAGGTCGAACCGCTCGGGGAGCTGGAAGTCGACCTGCACCGTTGAGTTCGTGAACTCGCGGCGGTGGGCGTCCTTGACCTGGAAGTCGATCTTCGGCCCGTAGAAGGCGGCCTCGCCCACGCCCAGCTCGTACTGCTGCCCCATCGACGCCAGCGCCTCGGCCAGGGCGGCCTGCGCGCGCTGCCACTGCTCCTCGGTGCCGAGCCACTTCTCCTTGACATCGTCCCGCGCTGACAACCGGTACCGGAAGTCCTCGATCCCAAGCACGTCGGAGAAGTAGAGCGCCAGCTCGATCGCCCCCTTCACCTCTTCCATCAGCTGCTCCTCGGTGCAGAAGATGTGAGCGTCGTTGAGCGCGAACGAGCGCACGCGGTTCATCCCGATCAGGGTGCCCGAGCGCTCGTAGCGCCAGTTGTTGCCGATCTCGGCGATCCGAAGCGGCAGGTCGCGGTAGCTGCGCAGATCGTTCTGGTAGATGACGATGTGGTGCGGGCAGTTGACCGGTCGGAGCTCCAGCTCCTCCCCGTCCTCGAACTTCATCGGCGGGTACATGAACTCGTGGTAGAGCTGGGCGTGGCCGCTCTGCTTGAAGAGCTCGAGTCGCGCGACGTCGGGCGTGCGCACGTGCAGATACCCGCGCGCCAATTCCTCGTCGACGATGAAGCGCTCGAGCTCGCGGCGGACGGTCGCGCCCGCGGGCAGCCAGAGCGGCAAGCCTGGCCCGACACGGTCGTCGACCGCGAAGAGCTTCAGCTCCTTGCCGATCTTCTTGTGGTCGCGCTTCTCGGCCTCTTCCAGGAACTTCAGGTACTCGTCGAGCTCGCGCTGCGACGGCCAGGACGTGCCGTAGATCCTGGTCAGCTGCGGCTTCTTCTCATCTCCGCGCCAGTACGCGCCCGCGACGCGCAGCAGCTTGAAAGCCTTGAGGTCTCTGGTGGTGGCCACATGAGGCCCGCGGCACAGGTCGAGAAAGTCGCCGGTGTGATAGACGCTGACCTCGTCGCCCTCGACCTTGTCGTTGATCAGCTCGAGCTTGTAGTCCTGGCCGCGCCTGGTGAACTCGGCGACCGCCTCGGCCCTCGTCATGATCTCCTGGACGAACGGCCGGTCCTCGTGGACTATCCGGCGCATCCGCGACTCGATGGCCGGGAGGTCCGACTCCGAGATCGGCTTCGGGAAGGCGAAGTCGTAGTAGAACCCATCCTCCACCGCCGGGCCGATGCCGTACTTGGCGTCGGGATAGAGCTCGGTGACGGCGGCGGCGAGCAGGTGCGCGGTCGAATGTCGCAGCTTGTGCAGCGGGTCGTCGCTCGATTCGTGCTCGCCGTACTCGGCCATGGGGGTCGTCCAGTATATGGAGGCTTTGCACATCGACTGGCTCGCGGTTGTGGATGCCATCGGCTACCCTGCCGCCGGCCTGGGCATCTTGATCGAGAGCGCCGGCGTCCCCTTCCCCGGCGAGACCCTGCTGCTCGCCGCCGCGGCCTGGGCAGCCGCGCGCAACCACAGCATCGTCCTTGTGATCCTGTTCGGCTTCATCGGCGCGACCGCCGGCGCCGACCTCGGCTACTACCTCGGTTTCAAGGGCGGGCGGCCGTTCATCGAGCGCTTCGGCAGCCTCTTCCGGATCCGGCCCGAGCACATCGCGAGGTCCGAGATGTTCTTCGCCCGCCACGGCGACCGCGCGATCCTCGCGGCGCGGTTCGTGCTCGGCCTGCGCACCTGGGCCTCAATGCTCGCGGGCATGTCGCACATGCCGTTCTGGCGGTTCCAGCTCTTCAGCGCCATCGGCGGCCTCGCCTGGGCGGCGATCATCGGCGGCGCCGGCTACTTCCTGGGCAGCAACCTCGGGCTGATCGAGGCGATCATCCGCGACATCGGGATCGGCGGCCTCGCGATCATCGTCACGGTCGCCATCATTGCTTTGGTGGCGCAGCGACGCGCGTCCAGGCCATAGCCACCGCGACCCCGCCCGCGACGAGCAGCGCCCCCATGCCCCCGATTACGTGCGCCGTTCCGATCGTGTCCGACAGCGCGGCCGCGGCGAGGACCGGGATGGCGGTCACGCCGTTGATGACCATGTACAGGAGGGCGAAGATCCGGCCGCGGATTTCGTCGCTTGTCGACTCCATCAGGTACGTGACGGCCGGGATCATGATCGCGCCGAACTCGATCCCGAGCAGCAGGCTGAAGGCGGCGCCGGTGAGCCGCGCGTGCACGTGGAGGTCGGGCAGGCTGTTCATCGCCTGCGGCACGGCGGCAAGGCCGAGCATGGTCACGCCGTTGGCGATCATCGAGATCGCGAGCAGCCGCGCCCGGTCGATGTTGCGGAGGAACTGCCCGAGGACGATCGCGCTCAGGATGGCGCCGATGGTCGCCGGCACCAGGATCACGTAGGTGTCCTGGGCGGCGATGCCAATGACCCTGTTCACAAACGCAGGCGCGAGCGTGAAGAGCATGAAAAGCACCAGCACGGCGATGCTCAATTGCCCGAACGCGAGCACCAGGCCGCGGGATGCGCGCACGGCGTCGATGCCCTCCTGGATGTCTACGACCATCCGCCGGAAGCGGCTCGCGCTCTCAGCCACCGGCGGGGGGTTCGTGCGCTTGATGCTCGGGATGTCGGAGGCGAAGATCAGCGTGCCGGCGATGGCCAGCAGCGCGGCACCCACCCAGTACGGTGCGTAGAGGTCGATCCTGGAGAGGATCGGAGCCAGCGCCCCGCCGACGACGAACGTCAGCACCATCGTCAAGAGCGACATCGAGTTGGCGGTGATCAGCGCCGAGCGCGGAACGATCGTCGGGATCACCGACGCCTCGGCCGGTCCGAAGAGCTGGCCGACCGCGGAGAACACGAACGTGATCAGCAGCAGGTGGGCGAAGTCGTGCTTTAGGCCCGGGACAAGCGCGGCCAGAGGGATCAGCGCGATCGCGCCGGCCCGGCCGAAGTTGCTCCACATCATGATCTGCTTGCGATTCAGCCGGTCCGCGATCACCCCGGCGGGCGGCGCCAGCAGGACGGCGGGCACCGTATACGTCAGCAGCGTCACCGCCACGGGCGTGCTTCCGCCCGAGATGTTGTAGGCCAGGATGATCAGCGAGAACAGCAGGAACTTGTCCGCGAGCTGGGCCGCCAGCTGCGCGAACCAGATGTTCCTGAAGGCGGTGAACCGCAGGACCGCGCGAAAACCGCCTGGCCCTTCGACTGGAAACCTGATCGGCGCCTCCACGGCGTCAGCAACTCTACCCGGGAGCGAAGGAGGTATAGACCGACTCCCACTCCGCAAGGCTGAGCGTCTGCGGGCGCCGCTCTGGGTCGACGCCCGCATCACGAAGGCGTGCCGCGGCCGCCGTGCTGCCGATGCCACTGATGCGGCCCAACGTTCCGGCGAGCTGCTTCCGGCGCTGCTGAAAGACCGCCTCGACGAAGCGCAGGAACGCATCGAGGTCGGCGACGTTCACCGCCGGCCGCGGCCGGACCTCCATCGACACGAGCGCCGAGTCGACACCCGGCGTCGGCTCGAAGGACGCGGCCGGAATGGTCATCAGCGTCCGGGCTTTGGCAAAGACCCGCACGGCGATAGTGGCCACGCTCGCGCCGGTCGCCGCGGTCCAGCGCTCCGCCACCTCTTTCTGGACGACGAGCGAGAGGCGCCGTGGCCGGGGAGTGCGGTCCAGCAGCTTGCGCAGGAGCGCGCCGGTCAGGTTGTAGGGGATGTTGCCGGCGGCGATCTCGCCGCCCTCAGGGAAAGCCGCGTTCAGGTCGTAGCGCAGGATGTCGGCCTGCACCACCTCGATCCGCCCGTCGCCCGCCACCACCTCGCGCAGCGCAGGGATGAGCGTCCGGTCCAGCTCGACCGCGACGACGCGCCTGCAATGCCGGGCGAGCGCGATGGTCAGCGTGCCCACCCCCGCACCCACCTCGAGCACCTCGTCGTTCTCGGTCGCGCCCGCCGCCTCGGCGATGAGGTCGCGCAGCACAGGGTCGATCAGGAAGTTCTGGCCGAAGCGATGCTTGAGGGTGATCCGGTGCTGGCGCAGCAGCTCGAACAGCTGCTGTCTGTCCGCGGGATCGATTGATTTGACGGCTGCGCCGGGGCTCACTTCATGCGCGTGAAGAGCGCGAGGGCGTTCGCGGTCTCGAGGTGGGCCAGCTCGTCCAGCGTCATCCCGCGCAGCTCGGCCACCAGCTCGGCGGTGTCGATCAGATAGGCCGGCCGGTTGGACACGCCCATCCGCTTGTGTGCGTTGCCGTAGGGCGAGTCGGTCTCCAGCAGCAGGCGGTCGGCCGGGCACTGCTTGACCACGTCGCGCAGCTCGCTGCGGCTGGGCCGGGTAACGAGGCCGGCGAACGAAAGATAGAAGCCGAGCTCGAGGAAGACCTCAGCCTCGCGCCAGCCCAGGGCGAAGTAGTGCATGACGCCCCGCAGGCCGGGGTGCGCCTCGATCAGCTCGGCCACCTCTGTGGCGGCTCCGCGGTCGTGGATCGACACCGGAACGTCGAGCTCCGCCGCCAGGGTAAACAACGCATCCAGCCGGGCGATCTGCTCCTGGCGGCTCACGTCTCCGTGATCGAAGTCGAGACCGACCTCGCCGATCGCGACGGCGCGCGGATTGAGCGCAAGCCCCCGCAGCGCATCCAGGTCTGGCGCAGCCTCTTCGGTCGGGTAATGCCCCACTCCCGCCCACACCGCGTTGTGCGCCGTCGCCAGCTCCACCGCGCGCCGGCTGTGCTCGAGGTTCACGCCCACCGCGATCATCCGGGTGACGCCGGTCTCCGCCGCCTGAGCCACTACCTCGGCCGGGTCGCCAAGCTCCTCCAGGTGGAGATGGGTGTCTACGAATCCGATTCTTCGACCACCTCTTCGAGCAGCTTGAAGAGCGCCTTGGGCGCGGGCAGCTTGGTCCCGGGCGCCAGCTCCGAAGGCAGCCACCGGTTGCCCATCGGATAGTCGCCGGTCAGCACCGAATGCGACGAGCCGTCCTCGGACACCTCGCGCACCTCGGGCTGGGGGGCGATGACGTCCTCGTAGCCGAGCATGTGGTGCAGCCGCTGCGACGAGAACGGCAGGAACGGCGTGAGCATGATCTTCAGGTTGTCGATGCAGCGCAGGGCGACGTACAGCACCGTGCCCGCACGCTCGCGATCGGTCTTGATGGTGTGCCACGGCTGCTCGGCGCCGAGGTACACGTTGACCCTGGCCGCTAGCCCCATCGCCACCTTGACGGCGTTCTGGAAGCGTGCGGCTGCGAGGTGGTCGGCCACGACGTCGAACCCGGCCTCGACCTCCTCGATCAACGCCTGGTCACCGTCGAGCAGCCGCCCTGGCTTCGGAACCTCGCCGAAATTGCGATGGGCGTTGACCAGCGTACGGTTCACCAGGTTGCCCCACGTGGCCACCAGCTCGTCGTTGTTGCGGCGCACGAACTCGGACCACGTGAAGTCGGAGTCCTGGTTCTCGGGGCCGGCGATCATCAGGTAGTAGCGCAGAGCGTCCGCGTCGTACTTCTCGAGCACGTCGCCCACGTAGATGACCTGTCCGCGGCTCGTCGAAAACTTCTTGCCGCTCATGTTCAGGTACTCGCTGGCGACGATCTCTTCGGGGAGCTTCATGTCGCCGACGCCCATCAGGATCGCCGGCCACAGCACGGTGTGGAACGTGATGTTGTCCTTGCCCATCGTGTAGTAGTGCCAGGACTCGGGGTTCTGCCACCAGTCCTTCCACGCCTCGGGCTCTCCGCGCGTCTTCGCCCACTCGATCGACGCCGACAGGTAGCCGATCACGGCGTCGAACCAGACGTAGATCTTCTTGTGCGGGTTGTCCTCCCAGCCCGGCAGCGGCACGGGCACGCCCCAGTCGAGGTCGCGCGTGATCGCGCGTGGCTTGAGGTTGCGGACGAACTCGAGCGAGTACTTGCGGACGTTGGGCCGCCAGTCGTCGTGACTCTCGATCCACTCCGTCAGCCGCTCGCCGAACGCGGGCAGGTCGAAGAAGAAGTGCTCCGTCTCGCGGAATTCCACCGGCGCGTCACTGCCCCGCTGGTGCGGGTTGATCAAATCGATCGGATCGAGCTGGTTGCCGCAGTTGTCGCACTGGTCGCCGCGCGCCTCGGGAAAGCCGCAGATCGGGCACGTGCCCTCGATGTAGCGGTCGGGCAGGGTGCGCCCGGACGCAGGGTCGAACGCGCCCATCTGCTTCTGCTTGACCAGGTAGCCCTTCTCGTACAGCTGGAGAAAGAGGTCCTGCGTCACGCGGTAGTGGTTGGCGGTGGTCGTACGCGTGAAGACGTCGTACGTCATCCCGAGACGGCGGAGGTCTTCGACGATGAGGGCGTTGTTGCGGTCGGCGAACTCGCGCGGCGGGATGCCGGCCTTGTCGGCCTCGTAAGTGATCGGAGTCCCATGCTCGTCGGTGCCGCTGGCCATGAGTACGCGCGAGCCGCGAAGGCGCTCGAAGCGAGCGAGCACGTCGGCGGGAACGGCGAAGCCGGCCACGTGGCCGATGTGTCGCGGCCCGTTGGCGTATGGCCACGCAGGAGCGATCAGGACTGTTCTAGGCGCCACTGATCACGAGCGTAATCTCACCGCGGACTTTCTCGCCGAGCGCGGCAGCTACTTCGCTCGCGGTTCCACGAAGCACCTGCTCGTGCAGCTTGGTCAGCTCGCGCGCCACCGTGACTGGGCGGTCGGGCAGGACCTCGGCGATCAGCGCCAGCGACTTTCGAGCCCGATACGGCGACTCGAAGGCCACCGCCGGCCGCGGATCGTCGACCAGCGTGCGGAGCAGCCGGCGCATCTCTCCTGGCTTACGCGGCAGGTAGCCGACGAACGTGAAGCCCGGTCCCCCATGCCCCGCGATCGACAGCGCCGCGGCGATCGCGCTCGGCCCGGGGATCGGCACCACAGTGTGGCCCGCGGCCCAGGCCGCGTTGACGAGCTGGTGGCCGGGGTCGGACAGCGTCGGCGTGCCGGCGTCGCTGACCAGCGCCACGTCGCCCTCGTCGAGCGCCGCCATCACCCTCGGCAGCCCGCGCCGCTCGACCGGCGCGCGGTAGCTGATCATCGGCTTGCGGATGGCATGACGCGCGAGCAGTCGAGCGGTGACGCGCGTGTCCTCGGCCGCGATCGCGCCGACTTCAGACAGGATTCGAAGCGCTCGCGCGCTCACGTCCTCCAGGTTTCCGATCGGCGTCGCCACCACATAGAGCCGGTTCAAACCTTCTCGAGCCAGGCCCCCACATGAGCCGCGATCTCGTCGGCGCGGCCGATGAAGCGCGACGCCGGCGGCAGGATCTCGAGGAACGCCTTGCCGTAGTCGCGGCCGAGGATGCGGTGGTCCAAGATCACCACAGCGCCCCGGTCGGTCGACCGCCGGATCAGCCGGCCGAATCCCTGCTTGAGGCGGAGCGCGGCCTGAGGGAGCGCAAGCTGGGCGAAGCCGTCGCGGAGCTGCTCCGCCCGGGCTGCGAAAACCGGCTCGCTGGGGACCGCAAACGGCAGCCGGACCACGATCACGCAGCTCAGCCGCTCGCCAGGTATGTCGATGCCCTCCCAGAAGCTGGACGTTCCGAGCAGCAGCGGGCGGTCCGCGTCCTCGAAGGACTTGAGCAGCTGCCTTCGCTGCCCGTCGATGCCTTGGCCGAGGATGAGGAGCTCGTCCAGGTCCACGCGGTGCTTGAGCGCCTCATGCACGTCGCGCAGCTGCCGGTGCGACGTGAACAGGACCAGGGTGCGCCCGCCCGCGCGCCGAGCCACCGCCGCGACGACCTCGGTGACCCGCCGGTCGAAGTCTTCATGCTCGGGCGTCGGAAAGTCCGACGGCATGCACACCAGCGCCTGGTGGTAGAAGTCGAACGGCGAGGGCAGGATCAGCTCCTCGACATTCGGGCCGAGGCCGACGCGCGAGCGGAAATACTCAAAGCCTCCGCCGACTGCGAGCGTCGCCGACGTGAAGACCGTGGACCTGCGCTCCGCGTACACACGATCTCGCAGCAGAGTCCCGACGTTGATGGGCGCCGAACGCAGCAGCTGGCTTTCGTGGCGAGCGACAAGCGAGAACCAATAGACGCGATTCGGGTCTGGGGCCAGCAGCGCCTCGTGGATCAGGATGGCCGCGGCCTGCAGCCGCCCGCGGATGATCTCCAGCTCGCGGACGCCCTGGTCCGGCTCCTCCCCGCCAAGCCATTCCCGCGCTGCGCCGGCCACCATGCGCAGCGACGTCTCGAGCGCCGCCAGCGCGGTCGCGGCATTGTCGGCCGCGAGGGTCAGAGCCTGCCAGTCGGGCTCCTGGCGGAGCGCCGGGACGAGGCGCAGCGATTCCTCACGCCTCTCGACCTCCGCCAGCCGCGTCGAGACCCGCTCGGTCGCCAGGCCGAAGAGCTCGTGCACGCGCGGCGCGGCCGCCAGCGCCCGGGCGATGGCGTCGGCAAAGCCTGAATCGGACGCGCCCAGCCGCGGCTGTCCGCGCAGATCGACCAGCAGGCCAGATGGCTGCGCGGTGCCCGGTGGCTGCGAGGCCAGCCGCTCGAGCAGTGCCTCCAGGCCAGGCCCGTCGATCTCCTGGCGGAGGCCCTGCGTCGCCGCCTCCTCGAGGTGATGCGCCTCATCCACCACCAGGTGGTCGAACTCGGGAAGCAGGCCTCCCCCCACCTCCGCGTCGGCGAGCAGCAGGGCGTGGTTCACCACCACCAGGTCAGCGGCCTCGGCCTCGGCGCGAGCCCGGTGCACATAGCAGTCCTCGGCCGTGCAGTGGACACCAACGCAGTCGAGCGGGTCGGATGCGACCTGCGCCCACAGGACCTCTTCCTTGCCGTGCAGCCGCAGCTCGGAGCGGTCGCCGCTCTCCGTCGTGTGCAGCCAGACCAGGACCTTCAGCTTGAAGCGCAGCTCCTCCGCGTCCTGGCACGGCTGGGCCAGGTAACGCCTCCAGCGGCGCAGCGAGATGTAGTTGGAGCGGCCCTTGAGCAGGACGGCCTTGAACTCCCATGGCAGCCACTCGCGCAGGCCCGGGAGGTCTTTGTTCATCAGCTGCTCCTGCAGCGTGTGGGTATTCGTCGACACCACGACTCGCTCGGAGTGGCGGACCGAGCGGGCGATCGACGGCAGGAGGTACGCGAGGCTCTTGCCGGTGCCAGTACCCGCTTCGACGAGGAGGGTGCCGCCTCGGCTCTGGATCTGCGCGACCGCGAGCAGCATCTGCAGCTGCGGCTCACGGTGCTCGTAGTCGGGCAGCACGCCGGCGAGCGGTCCCTCGGGCGCGAGCATGGCCACCATCAGCTCGGGGTCTTCCGGCGGCTCGCCGCCGGCGCGCCTCGACGCCGCGTCCGGGCGAGACGGCGGACGCGACGCCGGCGTCTCTGGGTTCGGTGCGGTAAGAGCCTCCGCGAAGAACCGCGCGACCGCCCACCCGTACGGCGCGACCAGCGCCAGGATCGACTCCTTGAGGCCCTCCTCGAGCGCCGCGGCCTCCTCGCGCAGCCGGAGCAGCAGCTGGCGGGTGGCGTCGGCGTCGTCGAGCGCCCGGTGCGGCCGGGGCTGCGAGAAGCCGAGCTCGCTCGCCAGAAGGGGCAGGCTGTGGCTGGTCGCCGAGGGCAGCAGGATGCGGGCGATGTCCAGCGTGTCCAGGATCTCCCAGTCCCCGTCCCACACGCCGAAGGCGCTCAGGAAGTCGACGTCGAGCCGCGTGCCGTGGCCCACTGGCTGGCGCCCGCGGACGAACTCGGCGAGCTCGCCCAGCGCCGACTCGGCGCTCGCGGCACCCTGCAGGTCGGCCTGGCTGATGCCCGTCAGCCGCGCCACCGCCTCGGGCAGCGGGCGTCGTGGATCGACTAGCCGCTCCAGCGTGGCAAGTGTCGCGTCAGGTGTGAAGGCGACCGCTCCGACCTCGATCACGCGGTCGCGGGACGGGTCCAGACCTGTCGTCTCGAGGTCCAGGGACACGTACTCCGGCACAGGTGGCTGTCGATTGTACGTGCCGAGGTCGAACCGCACGCCCCGCTCACTTAACGGAGGTCGCGCCGAGCGCCGGTTGCTATATTTGCGCCCGATGCAAACCGGAGCGATCGAGGCACCCAGGCGGCTGGAGGATCTTCACGTCAGGCGGGACCTGGTCGCCAGCCTCCTGCTTCGGACCCTCGCCTTCGCCGACCAGCTGAGCGGCGGCGCCATCGAGACTCGCCTCGGGCTGCCGTTCGAGACCCTGCAGCCGATCATCGAGGAATACCAGAAGGCACAGCTCATGGACACCATGGGCTTCTCCAACGAGCCAGGCCTCGAAGGCAGGCCGATCCCGGTGCGCATGAGCTACACCGTCTCGTCGGCAGGACGTCAACGCGCGGCCGAGATGTCGTCGGTGCAGACGCGCTACCTGGGGCCGTGCCCCATCAACTTCGACGACTACCTCACGCTCATCCGCTCGCAGGTCACGGGTCGTGCCAACGTCACCGACGCCGCGCTGAAGAGGGCGCTCGGGCAGCTCGAGCTCGAGCAGCACGTCATCGACCAGATCGGCGGGGCGATGGTCTCTCGCGCCTCGCTCTTCATCTTCGGCGCCCCGGGCAACGGCAAGAGCACGATCACCGAGCGGATGGCCCTGCTCATGGGCGCGCCGATCGAGATCCCCCACGCCGTCGCCATCGGCGACGAGATCATCCGCGTGATCGACCCCGTCTACCACAAGATCGCGGAGGGCGAGCAGCCCATCGACCGCCGCCTGGTCAAAGTCGAGCGGCCTGTCGTGGTCGCCGGTGGCGAGCTCAAGCTCGAGCAGCTCGACCTCACCTACGACGCGCAGAACCGCTACTACGAGGCGCCCCTGCAGTGGAAGGCCAACGCCGGCGTCTTCGTCATCGACGACTTCGGCCGCCAGGAGGTTCCGCCGATGCGGCTCCTGAACCGCTTCATCGTGCCGATGGAGAAGAAGGTCGACTACCTCGACCTGTCCGCGTCGGGACGCAAGATCGAGCTTCCTTTCCTCTGCCAGGTCGTGTTCTCCACCAACCTCTCGCCCACCGAGCTCGTCGACGAAGCATTCCTACGCCGCATGGCGTACAAGATCGGGGTCGGCAACCCCACGCCCGAAGCGTTCGGCCGCATCCTCCGGTACGAATGCGAGCGCCAGGGTGTGGCGTTCGACCCGAACGCGGTCAACTACCTGCTGCATACGCTCTACGGCAAGAAGCCGCTCCGCGGGTCCCACCCACGCTCCTTGATCGCGCGCCTGGTCGACCTGGCCAACTACCGCCAGGAGTCGCCACGGCTCACGCCGCAGACGCTGAAGGAGGCGTTCGACGCCTGCTTCAACCCCGCCCTCGGCTCGGTCACCGAGGACGACTGGGCCAGGCCGCAAGTCACCTAGGCCGGAGTAGTCACTCCTGCGAGGCGTGTGTGGAGCGCCTCCAGGTCGCTGAACTCTCCTCTTTGCTCGGGCGGCAGCAGCTCTGCGATCGCCGTCATGATCGCGTCGGACGCCTCCTGGTGCGAAACGCGCGTGCCGTCAGGTCGCTTGGTGGCGACCAGAAAAGGCTTGCCGAAGGTGATCGTCACGCGCGTGCGGCGCGGCCAGTGAGCACCCTTCGGCAGGCAATCGCGGGTCCCGGTCAGGCCAACCGCGATCACCGGACAGCCTGCCTTCTGCGCGATGAAGCCGGCGCCCGGCTCGGGGTTGGCGAGGACGCCCGACTCGACCCGCGTGCCCTCTGGGTACATGACCAGGACGTGGCCGTCTCTCAGGAGGTCGAACGCGCGTCGCAGCGCTGATCGGTCCGCGGTGTGGCGAACGACCGGGAAGGCGTGATACTGCCGGAAGATGAACGCGAGGTGGGCTCTGCTGAAGTACTCCGACTTGGCCATGCTCCAGCTGTCGCCGCGCGGCACGAAGGCCGGCACCATCGGCGGGTCCAGGGTCGCCGAGTGGTTGGGGCACACGATGACCGGACCGCTGCGCGGGAAGTTCTCGACGCCGACGACATTGAACAGGCCGGCCAGGTAGACCTGCGTGATCGTGCGCATGAGCGCGCGAAGAAATGCGTAGATCACGCCCCGCCGACCGTGTCTCCGATGTCGGTGAGGATGGTATCGACGACCTCGTCAAGGCTGAGGTTGTCGGTGTCGATCACCAGCGCGTCCTCGGCAGGCCGGAGTGGGGCGACGGCGCGCTCCGAGTCGACGCGGTCGCGCAGCTCGACCTCCTTCCGCATCGCCGCCTCGTCGACCGGCTCGCCGCGGCGCCCGTACTGCGCCGCGCGGCGCCGGACCTTCTCAGCCAGGCTCGCGACCAGGAAGAACTTCTCTTCGGCGTTCGGAAAGACCACCGTCCCAATGTCGCGTCCCGCCATCACCACCCCGTGCTCGGCCATCGCCCGCTGCTGCTCGACCAATGCTTCGCGCACGCCGGGAGTGGCTGAGACAAGCGGCAGCGCGTCGGCGAAGTCGGTGTCGTAGATGCCCTCGGTGAGCTCGTGGCCGTCCGCCCACACCCGCTCGCCGTCGATCCGGATCCGCGTCGCGCGCGCCAGCGCGGTGAGCGCATCGGCATCGTGCGGATCGATTCCGCGCTCGCCGCCCAGCCGCGTGATCGCGCGATACATGAGGCCGCTGTCGATGAAAGGAAGGCCGAGCGCGTCGGCGACGCGCTTGCCGACAGCGGACTTGCCAGAAGCCACCCCACCGTCGATGGCCACGATCACGGCCGGGCGCGCCCCGCCCGCCGGAGGGCTTCCACCTCGGCGACTCCAAGCACCCGCCAGCCGCCGACCTTGAGCCGGCCGAGCTTCAGTGGGCCGAAGGCGACGCGTTTCAGCGCCTGCACCCGATGTCCCACTGCCAGAAGCATCCGGCGGACTTGCCGGTGGCGGCCTTCGCGGATCACCAGTCGGAGCTCGGCCATCGGGCCGGGCATGACGCGGAGCACCTCGACCTCGGCCGGAGCCGTCACGCCATCCTCGAGCTTCACGCCCTGACGCAGCTTCTCAACGTCGGCCGTATTCGGGCTACCGCCCACCACGACGACGTACTCCTTGGGAATCTCGTAGCTCGGGTGCGTGAGCCGGTGGGCGAGGTCGCCGTCGTCGGTCAGCAGCAGCAGTCCGGTCGCGTCGGCGTCGAGACGCCCGACCGGGAACAGGCGGTGGCCGCCCATGCCCTCGTCGCCGACGACGTCGAGCACGGTGGTGCGGCCGCCCTCGTCTTTGGCGGTGGTGATCACCCCGAGTGGCTTGTTCAGCATCAGGTAGCGATGTGTGGTCAGGGGCCTGACGGTGCGGCCTTCGACCGTGACCTCGTCTCGGTCGGGATCGATCAGCACGCCCTCGGGCGGTGACACGCGGCCGTTCACCTTCACCACTCCAGAAGAGATCAGCTTGTCCGCCGCCCGCCGGCTCGCCACCCCGGAGCGGGCGAGGAACGCGTTGAGGCGCGTCACTTGCCGGCGGTCGTCGGCGCCGGCAGGTGGTCGAGCGACTCCAGGCCCATCACCAGCAGGAACCGCATCGTCGTGCCATAGAGCTTGGGCTGCCCGGGACCGCTGCCGCGTCCGACCTCGGTGATCAGGTCACGCAGCTCGAGGTTCGTCAGCACGCTCTCGCAGTTCACGCCGCGGACCTCTTCGATCCGCGAGCGCGGCACTGGCTGCTGGTAGGCGACGATCGCGAGCGTCTCGTAGGCCGCCGGCGAAAGCTTGCCCGATACCTCCGGACGCAGGGCGTGCCTCACAGCCGCCGCGTGCGCGGGTCGCGTCGCCAGGTGCAGCTCGTCGTGGTGGCGCATCAGCATCACGCCCCGGCCCTCGAGCGCCGAGCGCAGCTCGTCGAGCGCATGCTCGACCTCGTCGCGGCTGCTGTCGGTCGCCTGCTGAAGCTCACGCAGCTTGAGCGGTCGGTTGGAGCTGAAGAGGATGGCCTCGATGACGGCCGAGATCTCGTTCACGTCGGCCTTGCTTCGATGTGAATCGGTCCGAACCGCTCTTTCTGGCGCACCGTGATGAGCGAGCGCCGCAGCAGCTCGAGCACAGCCACGAATGTGATCACCGCCTCCAGCCGGTCCTCCGATTCGAGCAGCAGCGCGAGTAGCTCGATCGGTCCTGTGCGCACCCGGCGCGTGATGTCTTCCAGCTTTTCCTCCAGCGTCCAAGTCCGGCCCTCGACCACGACCGGGCGCGGCGGGATGCGGGCGAGGACGCTGTTGAAGGCGGCGACGAGGACGTCGATCTCGAGCGGCTGCTCCTGTCCACCCGCCTCGATCGGCCGCGGCGGCGGCGGAAAGGCGAATGTCTCCTGCTCGGCGCGCTCCATGAGGTCCTGCGCCATCGCTTTGTACGCGCGGTACTCCTCGAGACGCTGGCGCACATCCTCCTCCCAACCGAGCAGGTCCGCCTCCTCTTCGGTCGGCGTCTCGCCGGGCAGGAGCTTGATCGACTTCAGGAGCAGCAGGCGCGCCGCCATCCAGAGGAATTCCGCCATCTCCCGGGGGTCTGGCGTGTCGCGCCGGGCGATCTCGGCGAGGTAGGCGTCGGTAACTCGCGCGAGCGAGACCTGGAAGATATCGACCTCCTCGCGTTCGGCCAGCGCCAGCAGCAGCTCGAGCGGACCCTCGAACACCGACGTGCTTACCCGAGGCCCGACCGGAAAAGCCCTCGGCGGATCTTCGGCGCCCATGCGGCCCATCTTCGGGTTCAGCTCCTCCGCTGCTCGCTCACGCATGGCAGCATGCACTCGCTCCGCTGCTCGGAGCTTCACCCGAATCTGGGCCACCTGGATCGCCGAATCTCTCGCCGAGGGTTTTCGGTCGGGCCTCTGGGCGCGGGCCAGCGATCGGCTGCTCCATCGGGGCGTAAGGCTACCTCAGGTCGACCTGATGAAACCTTTCGATCCGGGCGGTGGCCGACCAGCGGCGCCGGAGGGCCGGCGGATATCGCGTCTGGCTCGCGTGCGCGAGGCGCGCCTCGATCTTCTCCTCGATCACGTCGCCGACGTCGACCTCCAGGTTCGGCTCCTGGCCGGCGAAGCACCAGGCCTCGGCCGTCTCGTGCGGCGCGCCCTCGTCGGGATACGTGAGCGGGTCGCGCGCGCTCGGCCAGGCGGCGTCGAGCGCGACCCTGCCGACGATCCGGTGGTCGGGGTGATACCGATAGCCGCCGAACGGATCGAATGTGAGTAGGACGTCGGGCATCGACGCGCGGATCTCGCGCACGAACTCGCGGCGCAGCTCGAGGCTTTCGGTGAGCTCCGCGTCCGGGTGCTTGAGAAAGGCCACCCGCTTCACTCCGAGCACATAGGCGGCAGCTTCCTGCTCACGCTCGCGCAGCGCGGCGAGCTCGTCGGGCGGCAGGTTGGGATCGCGCGATCCCTTGTCGCCCGACGTCGTGAGCACGAAGTCGACTCGCACTCCCCGCTTCGTCATCTTGAGCACGGTGCCGCCGCAGTAGAACTCGATGTCGTCGGGGTGAGCGACGACGCACAGCGCGCGCTTGATGCGGCGATCGTCAGGTCCGCTGAAGAGCTTTCTGGTTGGCACTGTTGCGTGACTCTTCTAAAAGCTCGTGCGCACGAGCGAGGGCTTTGGACGTCGTCGCGCCGCTCATCATCCGCGCGAGCTCGCGAGCGCGCTCATCATCAGTCCTCAGCTCACGCACCGTGACCAGGTTGCGCCCGTCAGGTCCCGGCGCTTTTTCCACCACGAGGTGGTGGTCGGCAAACGACGCGATCTGGGCCAGGTGCGTCACCACCAGCACCTGGTGGTGGGCGCCGAGGGCCTTCAGCCGCAGGCCGACCTGGAAGGCCGCCTCCCCGCCGATGCCGGCATCGACCTCGTCGAAGACGAGCGTGGGCAGCCGGTCGACGGCGGCGCTGACGGTCTTGATGGCGAGCATCAGCCGCGCCAGCTCACCGACCGAAGCCACGCGGGCCAGGGGGGCGATGGGCTCGCCGGGGTTGGCCGAGAACATCATCTCGGCGAGCTCGGCGCCCTCCGGCCCGATGTCCGGCCTCGGCCGAAGCTCGACGGCGAAACGCGCGCCCTCCAGGCGCAGCCCCTGTAGTTCGCCGGCCACGGCCGCCTGCATCCTGCCCGCGGCCGCCGAGCGCGCGTGAGTGAGCCTGGCGGCCGCCGCCTCCAGCTCCGCACGAGCGCGGTCCCGCTCGCGTTCCGCGGCCACGATCGCCGAGTCGAGGTCCTCGGTCGCGCCCAGCTGCGCCTGCAGGCGAGCCTGCTCCTCGAGCGCCGCCTCGACGCTCCCGCCGTACTTCCGCTTGATCCCGTCCAGGACGGCCAGCCGCGACTCGACCGTCTCCAGTCGCGACGGGTCCGCATCCAGCGCGTCGGTGTACCGCCGCACGTCCGCGGCCGCGTCAGCCGCCTCCTGCTCGAGCAGGTCGACTCGCGCCGCGAGCTCGGCGAGCCTCGGGTCGAGCCCGGCCGCCGCGCGCAATGAGGCGGCGGCCCGGGCGACACCCTCGTCGCGCAGCCCTCCCGCCGCCTCGTGGCCGAGCTCCGCCAGCTTCGCCGCGTGGCGAACCGCGCCGCGCTCCGCAGCCAGCTCTGCGTCCTCGCCCGCACGCAGCCCGGCCGCTGTGAGCTCCTCCAGCTGCCAGTGCAGGTATTCCAGCTCCTTCTTGCCGCGCGAGCGGAGCCTGTCGAGGTCGGCGAGCGTGTTCACCGCGGCCGTCCACGAGCCGTGCGCGGCGGCGACCGCCACCCGAAGGTTCGTGGCGGCATAGGCGTCGAGCAGCTCGGTCTGCGCCTCCGTGTCGAGCAGCGCGTGGTGCTCGTGCTGCCCGTGCATCGCGACCAACGCCCGGCCCAGCTCGCGCAGCTGCGCCGGCGTCGACGCCCGGCCGTCGACCCGGGCGGCCGAACGTTTGCCGATCTCGCGCTGCAGGGTCAGCGCCGCGTCTCCCGAGCCGAACGCCGCCTCCACGGTCGCGCGGTCGGCGCCGTGGCGGACCTGGTCGGCGCCGCCACGAGCGCCCAGGGCCAGCCCGAGCGCTTCCACGATCAGCGACTTCCCGCTCCCCGTCTCGCCGGTCAAGAGGTTCAGGCCCGGCTCGAACCGCACGCGCGACTCGGCGACCAGGGCGAGGTCGCGGACTCTCAGCTCGTTGAGCAACGGACCTACTTCATGGGGACGAGCGGCCGCCCCCAGCCGAGCTTCTCGCCCAACCGCCGGTAGAAGTCCTCCGCCGGTCCGAACCGCACGACTTTCAAGGAGCGCGGATGCGAGCCGCACCGGATGGTGTCCCCCGTCGCGACGGCGCGGCCGCGACGGCCGCCGTCGACACGCATCTCCGCGGGGCCGCGGACGATGGACAGCGTGATGTCCTGACCGGGTGGAAACACGATGGGCCGCACCGTGAGCGCAAACGGGTTCATCGGCACGAGGAGCAGGTCGCGAAGCGTGGGTTCGAGGATGGGCCCGCCCGTAGCCAGCGCGTAGGCGGTCGACCCGGTTGCTGTAGCGACGATGACGCCGTCGGCGTCGATCACCCCCACGCCCTGGTCGCCGACCTCGATCTCGACCCGAAGCATCCGCGCGTCCTCGGCGCGATCGACGACCACCTCGTTGAGGCCGATGGTGTTCGCCACCGTGCGCCCGCCGCGGAGCAGCTCGACCCGGAGGATGGCGCGCTCCTCGATGCGGTACTTGCCTTCGAGGAAGCGCTCGAGGCCGCTGTCGAGCTGGTGCTCGTCGAGCTCAGTGAGAAAGCCCAGGCGCCCGAGGTTGACACCGAGCAGAGGAATGCCTCGCGGCGCCGCCACTCGCGCGCCGGCCAGAAAGGTGCCGTCGCCGCCGAGGGTCAGGACCAGGTCGGTCTTCTGCAGGCGAGAGGCGATCGCGGCCGCGGGCTCCTCGCGGCCCGCGGTCCAGACCTCGACGCCCCGATCGCCGAGCACGCGCTTGGCTCGGTTCACCACCGGTGCGGGAGCGCCGGGCCCGTGGACGATGCAGACGATCACAACGGTTGCGGCCTCAGATGCACGAAGATCTCGCAGTTGCCCTCAGCGCCGGGCAGCTCCGACGCGGCCTCGTTCAGCACCTCGAAGCCGTTGGCTGCGCACCAGGCGCGAAAACCCGCGAGCGCGGCCGCGATCGCGGATTCGTCGCGCACGATCCCGCCCTTGCCCACGCTGGCCCGCTCGACCTGGAACTGCGGCTTGAAGAGGGCCACGATCTCGCCGCCCGGCGCCGCCCGGCTGACCGCGGGCAGCACCTTCTCGAGGCCGATGAAGGACACGTCGATCACGACCAGGCTGACGGCCTCGGGAAAGGTCGCCATCTCGCGGGCGTTGACGCGCTCGATGACGACCACTCGCGGGTCCTGTCGGAGGCGCCAGTGCAGCAGGCCGCGGCCGACGTCGAGCGCATAGACCCTCGCGGCGCCGCGCCGAAGCAGAACGTCAGTGAAGCCACCGGTCGAGGCGCCGATGTCGACGCAGATCCGGCCCGCGGGGTCGACGCCGAAGCGCTCGAGCGCCGGGCCGAGCTTGAGCGCCCCCCGGCTGGCATAAGCCGGATCACCCTCCACCGATATGGGAGTGCCGTCGGCGACGGACCGGTCGGGCCGGCGCACGGTCTCGCCGGCGACCCGGACCTTGCCGGCGATGATCAGCGCCTGCGCCCGCTCCCGCGACTCCGCGAGACCGTTCTTGGTGACAAGGACGTCCAGCCGCGTCACAGAAAAGGCAGCAGCGCGACGCCGATCCCGAGCACCGCGCCCACCAGCACCTCCACAGGCGTATGGCCGAGCAGCTCACGCAGCTCTTGCTCCTGAACGCCCCGCATGTGCGTCAGGTCCTCGACGAGCCGGTTGAGGACCGCCGCTTGCTTGCCCGCCGCACGCCTCACGCCGGCGGCGTCGTACATGACCACGAACGAGAAGATAAGGGCGATCGCGAACGGGGCGTTAGTCAATCCGTCATGTTTACCGATCGCGGCCGTCAGGCCCATCACGATCGCGCTATGGCTGCTGGGCATGCCGCCCGGGTCCGCGAGCACTCGGAGGTTGAGCCCGCGGGCTTTGATCGAGGCGATGATCACCTTGGCGGCCTGAGCGATCGCCCACGCGATGATCGGCGGCAGCAGGAACCTCATGCGCCGATCGACCCGGTGATCTCCTCGGCCTTGGCGCGCAGCGCCTTGAGCTCGGCCTCGGCCTCGTCCAGCAGCTTCAGCGCCTCCTCGTGCGCAGCGACCAGCTCCTCGAGCGGGGCGGTGCCGCCGGCCAGCCGGCCGATCGCCTTCTCCAGCCTGTCCAGCACGTCCGTCGCATGCTCGCTCACGTCGCCGCTGCCACCCGGCCGAGGATGCCGTTGACAAAGCGCCCCGACTCCTCCCCCGAGAAGGTCTTCGCCAGCTCGATCGACTCGTTGATGGCGGCCTTCGTGGGCACCTGCTTGTCGACGGTCAGCTCGTAGACGGCGATCCGCAGGATGATCCTGTCGACCTTGGCCATCTGCTCGAGCTTCCAGTGCTCCGAGGCCTCGCTCAGGATGGCGTCGAGCTTGTCCTGGTTGGCCAGCACGCCGCGAATGAGCTGTCCGGCGAACGCGGCCGTCTCCGCGGAGACCCCGCCCTCGGCCGCGTGGTAGCTGAGCGCCTCGTCAGCGTCGTCGCCCCCCGTCTCGAGCTGGAAGAGCACACGGAGGGCAAGCTCACGGGCCTGGTGGCGCTTGCCCGTCGACCGGTCGCGCCGAGAGGTGCTCAGCTCGCGAAGGCGACGCTGGAGACGAAGACGTTCACCTCTCCGACCTCGAGGCCCAGCATGCGCTCGGTCGCCTCGACGACGTTGCTCTGCACGGAGCTCGCCACGTCGGCGAGCTGAGCCTCCGAGTCGACGGTGATGAACACCTCGAGATGGATCGAGCGGTCGGCCTCGACCTGCACCCGCACGCCGCGGTGAGCGGTCTGGCGCCTTACCCAGTCGCCGAAGTGACGGGCGGCGGCCTCGTCCATCCCAGCGACGCCTTCGATCTCGCTCGCGGCCAGGGCCGCGATGCTGGCGATGACCTCGTTGGCTACGCGAACGGCACCGAGAGTGGCGGCTTCTCCCATTCCGCGGAGTTTACGCCCGCTCCACGTAGGAGCGGGTTCGCGTATCCACCCGGATGACGTCCCCGCTCTGGATGAACAGCGGCACCTGGAGGGCGGCGCCCGTCTCGAGCGTGGCGCGCTTGGTGGCGCCGGAAACCGTGTCGCCCTTGAAGCCGGGATCGGTCTGCACGACCTTCAGCTCGACGATGATCGGCAGCTCGACGCCGATCAGGCGGTCGTCGTGGCGGAGTAGGTACGCCTCGCTGCCCTCCTTCAGGAACGGCAGCACGTCCTCGAGCATGTCGTCGTCGACGGCGACCTGGTCGTAGGTCTTCGAGTCCATGAAGTAGTGGTGGGACCCGTCCGAGTAAAGGTAGGTGCAGTCTGATCGTTCGATGCGGACGGTCTTGAACTTGTCGCCGCTGCGGAAGCTCTGCTCGAAGATCGAGCCGGTCACGACGTTGCGCAGCTTCGCCTTGATGACCGCGCCCGCGCGCGCCAGCTTGATGTGCTCGACGCTGACGATGGAGAGCAGCTGGCCGTCCATCTCGAACATCGTCCCGTTCCGAAAGTCATTCGTGCTTATCAATTGCTTTGGCTAAAAACTCCATGGCGAATACATACCCATCGAAGCCGAGGCCTGTGATCACTCCGCGGGCGGCGCGGGCCGTCACGCTGCGGGAGCGGTACTCCTCGCGGGCATGGATGTTGGAGATGTGCACCTCCACCACGGGCACCGAAAGCGCCAGCAAACAATCGTAGAGGGCGAGCGAGTATTGGGCCAGGGCGCCCGGGTTGATGATGATCCCGGCCGCGCCAGGCGCCTCCTTCTGGAGGAAGTCGATGATCTCGCCTTCGTGATTGCTCTGGAAGAGCGCGACCTCCAGATGGCGCTCGTGCGCCGCGGTCCGTACGAGCTCGTTGAGGTCGGCCAGCGTGCGGGTGCCGTAGATGTGTGGCTCGCGCTTACCGAGCAGGTTCAGGTTGGGCCCGTTGACGACGACGATCTTGCTCACGCGAGCGCCTTGCGCACGACCCGCCTCACCAGGCCAGGAGGAACCTCGTGCCCCACCTCGGCGAACCCGATGCGCCGCGGCAGCACCCAGGCGACCTTGCCGCGCCGCGCCTTCTTGTCGGTGGGGATCGTCGCCAGCACGCGCTCCACCGGCACCCGCGGCGGTTCGTCGCCGAGCCCGTAGGCGGCCAGCAGCTCGTCCTGCGCCTCGACCAGGCGGTCGGTGCACAGCTCGAGCGAGCGCGAGATGCGGGCGGCGACCCTCATTCCGAAAGCAACAGCGCGGCCGTGGGAGATCCGGAAGTGGCTCGCCGCCTCGACCGCGTGCGCGGCGGTATGCCCGTAGTTCAGGATCGCCCGCGGGCCGGTGTCGCGCTCGTCCCGCGCTACGACCAGGGCCTTGGCGGTGGCGCAGCTCATGATCACCCCCTCGAGCGCGTCGGGGTCCAGCGCCAGCAAGCGCGTGGTTTCCTGGCGCAGCACTTCGAAGAGTCCGCGGTCCATGGCGACGGCGTACTTTACAACCTCCGCGAACGCTTCCCGGTACCGCGCCCGGGGCAGCGTCGAAAGGCAGTCGATGTCGGCGACCACCGCCGAGGGCTGCCAGAACGTGCCGATGGCGTTTTTCATCCGCGATCCGTTGACGCCGGTCTTGCCGCCGATGCTGGAGTCGACCATTGCCAGCAGGGTCGTCGGGACCGCCACCAGCCTCACGCCCCGCAGCCACGTCGCCGCGGCGAGGCCCGCGAGGTCGCCCACCATCCCGCCACCGACCGCGATCACCACACCGCCGCGGTCGATGCGCTTGCGCTCCATGAAAGCGAGCAGGCCGCCGAGCGAAGAGAGCGACTTCGAGCGCTCGCTCGCGGGCACGACGTAGGTAAAGGGCTTGAGGCGCGCCGACTTCAAGCTCTTCGTCACCGCCTGGGCCCGCGGCCTCACGTTGGCGTCAGTGACCACGACCACGCCGGTGGGCTCGAGGCGGGCCACCGTCGGCTTGAGCACCATGAGCGCCCCGGATCCGATGTGCACCGGGTACGTGCCCCCCGGCGTGTCGACGATCAGCCGGACCACAGCGACAGGACCTCGGCTGCCACGTCGTCAGGGGAGCGGTCGGCGTCGACCCGGTGCGTGGCCTGCTCGTAGCGCGGCCGCCGCCGGTCGAACAGGTTCTCCACCTCCTTGCGGAGGCGGCCGGCCACCAGGGGCCGGTTCTGGCTGCGTCCGATCCGCTCCCAGATCGTGGTGAACGGGAGCTCCAGGTACACCGACATCGCTCGGTCGCGGATCAGCTGCCAGTTCGAGTCGTCCATCGTCGTGCCGCCACCCAGCGCCACGACCGCACCCTCCCGCACGGCGGACGGCAGCAGCCGAGACTCCAGGGCGCGAAACCCCTCCTCGCCGCGGCTCGCGAAGATCTCGGGGATCGTCATGCCCGCCTCGTTCTCGATCATGAAATCCAGGTCGAAGAACGGGGCGCTGGCGCGGTAGGCGACGAGCGCGCCGACGACGCTCTTACCCGAGCCCATGAAACCGATCAGCGCCAGACCTGGTTTAGACGCCGCTGCTTTGGGCTGGGCTGCTCGGGGCACCTCTTCGCCGCTCCGACTCGACGAAAACCTGGTCTCGGAACGATCCGGGGTGCGGTAGGTGCAGAAGGATCTCGGCGCCCTGGGCACCGGCGGCGTCCACCTCGACCCTGCCGTAACCGAGCATGCGGCCCAAGATCGACTGCCGGGTCGTGCAGTCCTGGACGCGGTCGATCGGAATCATCTTCGACTGCCGCCCGAAGACCCCGCTCTCGATCTTGATGCGCTGGTCGGTGAGCGTGTAGGAGATGGATTGCCAGCGGATCCAGACCACGATCAACCACAGCAAGGCGATCGCGGCCGCCGCCAAGCTGACGAAGGTTCGTATATGGTGACCCACGCTCGTGATCACGGTGAAGTCCGCGAGCGCCACCAGGATCAGCAGGGCGACGGGCAGCACGAGAGACTTCGCGACGAAGATCCAGTGCTGGTGCACCTTGACGATCAGGTTCTCGCCGGGAAGCAGGTCGCCCGCCATCGGCGCCTAGAGTAACGGCTTTGCTCGACAAGGAAGCGTCAGTGCATCTGGTAGAGGAGCACCAGCGCGCCAATCGCCAGATAGGGCCCGTAGGCGAACGTCGCCTTGAGCGAGCGGCGCCAGATGGCCACGGCGATGGCTGCCACAGCCCCGACCGCGACCCCGATGAACACGGCATCGGCGATCCCGGGCCAGCCGAGCAGCAAGCCCATGAAGGCGGCGAGCTTGACGTCGCCGAAGCCGAGGACCTCGCCGCGCAGAAGCGTCGAGCCTGCGATCGATAAGAAGAGGAAGAGCACGCCGGCGCCCAGGCCCGTCGCGATGCCGGCCCACCAGGGCTGGTTGAACAGGCTCACCACGACCGCCAGGCCCATCGACGGGAAGATCACGCGGTCGAGGATCAGGCGGTGCTCCAGGTCGAAGAAGATGACCTGGACCAGGACGAGCACGAAGACGCTGCGCACCGCCAGCACCAGGATGTGCGGGACGCCGAGGTCGAACGCGAAGCCCGCAAACATGACGGCGGCGAGGATCGGCGGGCCGTAGACCTGCCACGGCTTCGAGCCCGGCTCGAGACCCTCCATGCGGGCCAGCCGCACCGATCCCCAGCGCGCGAGCCAGCCGGCGCCGACCCCGACAATGGCCCAGCCGACCACGAAGAGGGCCGTGGTCATACCTGCAGGGCCGCTCTCATCTCGTCGAGCGGTGCGGTCCTGCCGGTCCAGATCTCAAACGCACGCGCTCCCTGGGCAAGGAGCACCAGCCAGCCGTCGGCCGTACGCAAGCCGAGGGAGCGCGCTTTGCGCACAAGCGGCGTGCCGCCGGCGACGTATACGAGATCGATCACCGCGCCGGACTTCGGCAGCGCGTTGGGCCGCACCGGCATCTCCTCGCGCCGGCCGAGTGGCGTGGCGTTGATCAGCAGGTCGGCGGTACGCACCAGCCCTGGCCATTCCGCGGTGGCCCATGCGATGGCGCGGCCCGGCAGCTGTCCGGCGGCATCCGGGTTCCTGGCCACGAAGGTGATGTGCGCGCCGTCGAGCGCCACCGCCGCCGCCCGCGCCGAACCGCCGGCGCCGAGGACGACGACGTTGGCGCCCCGCGGCTCCACCCCGACCTCCCGGATCGCGGCCTCGATCCCCACCACGTCGGTGTTGCCGCCCACCAGGTGGTCGCCATCGCGGCTGATCGTGTTGACGGCGTGCGCGCGTAGCGCCTCGGGTTCGAGCCGGTCGACAAGTTCCATCACCGCCTGCTTGTGTGGAATGGTGACGTTGGCGCCGGCCGAATCCTCCGATCGGACCTTGACGATCGCCGCCCCGAGCTCGGAAGGCGGCACGTCGAGGACCTCGTAGGTCCAGTCCAGGCCGGCGGCCCGGAAACCGGCGTTCTGCATCGCGGGGCTGCGCGAGTAGGAGATGCCGTGGCCGAGTAGAAATATCTTGCGCGCGCTCAGCTGCCGCTCACGCCGTATTTCTGGATGTCCTTCTCGAAGTCCTGCTGGTTGGTCTCGAAATGGGTCGTGCCGTTGCGGTCGGTGAAGTAGTAAAGGTATGCGGTCTGCGGCGGGTTGACGCAGGCGAGGAGCGCCGCCTTGCCAGGGTTGCTGATCGGCCCTGGCGGCAGGCCGGCGTGCGTGCGCGTGTTGAACGGCGTGTTCATCTGCAGCTCGGCGTAGGTGGGCTCGGGACTGAGCCGGCCGAGGGCATAGAGCAGCGTGGCGTCCACCCCGAGCGGCATCCCGATCGCGAGCCGGTTGTAGTAGACGCTGCAGACGTTGCCGCGGTCAGGGTCGCGGTTAGCCTCGCGCTCGACCATCGACGCGAGGATGACGATCGACTCGATGGACTCGGCCGGGCGTCCCGGCGCCGGCTTGGAGATCTGGGCGCGGATGTCGGGGGTCATCACCGTGCCGAACTGGTCGAGCTGCTGCGTGATCAGGCCGTTGACCCCGGCGTTCGGGTCGGCCAGGTACGTGTCGGGAAACAGGTAGCCCTCCAGCGGCGGGTTCGCGTTGGCGGGCCGGGTGCCCAGGAAGTCGTACTTGGCCGTCCAGCTCGGGTCGGCGGCCGCGGCCAGGTACGCCGCCTTCGTGCCAGGCCAGGCCTTGTCGACGTAGCTGGCCTGGAACTTGATCGGGTAGCCCTCGGGGATGGTGATGGCGATCTGGTCGGTCTTGCCGTTCTGGAGCGCGTCGGCGATCTGGACCAGCGTCATGGTGGGGCTGAGCACGAAGGAGCCCGCCTGGATGCGAGACCCGATGCCCGTGAGCCGCACGTACCACTCGAACACGTCCTTGTTCCGGATCAGGTTCTTGGCCTGCAGGTCGGCGGCGACCTCGCTCGGAAGCTCGCCAGGCGCGACGTGGAACACCACCGCCTGCCTGGTGGCCGACACCGGCGAGTTGAGGTTGTAGTTCCACCAGTCGTAGCCCCTCGAGGCGCCGAACCCGGCCAGGGCGAGGATCACGACGAATGCGACGAGCTTTTTCACTCGACCTGATCCTGTTCCAGCGCCGCCATCACGCGCTGGAACTCGTCGTCTTCGACGGTTTGCAGCGCGCCCTCCACCTCCCGCAGCAGCAGAACCTCCTCCGGATCGTCGACGCCCTCGACCAGGTAGTACGTCTCGCCCTCGAGGTCGAAGGCGTCATGGAGGGTGAAGTTCCGCTCCCGCCCCGATTCGTCGATGAGGGCGACCTGCTTCGGGTCGTCGGTTTCCTCAGCAGGCACGGCGCTTGTTCGCCTGGATCCGATCGAGGTGCGACTGCAGGAGCAGCGTGGCGGCGACGCGATCGATCGACTCGCGGCGCTTCTCCCTGCTCACGCCGCCTTCGATGAGCGACCGCTCGGCCGCGGCGGTGGTCAGTCGCTCGTCGACAGTTTCCACCGGCAGGCGCGAGGCTGCGCGGACCTCGGCCGCGACCCGCTCGGCCGCGGCGGCCTCAGGTCCGCGGGTCCCGTCGAGCCTCCTGGGCAGACCGACGATGATTCGCTCAGCCTGGTGCTCCGTCGCGATCGCCGCAAGCCGCGCGGCAAGCGTCGACGCGGGCTCGGCGCGAACGGTCTCCAGTGCGGTGGCTATGGTGCCCGTCGGGTCGCTGAGGGCGAGCCCGACCCGCTTGGAGCCGAGGTCGACCGCCAGGATCCGCATCAAGCCGCTACGGGGAGGGCGATGCCGCAGGCGACGCGTTCGGGATCTGGTTCTGACTCGGCTCGACGATGTAGTGGATCTGAATGCGCCGCCCGAGAAGGGGCATCAGCGGTAGGGGTATCGGCTGTTCCTCAATGCTCGATGACCGGATGGGCAGGCCCTGCAGGTAGAACTTCGCGCCCTGCAGCGGCCGGCCGACGATGGCGGCCAGGATCTGGTCCTGGTCGAGCTTGGGCGCCACGTATGCGGTTGCGTTGCCGATGAACGTGAGGTGCCCGCCCGACGTCGCGGTGAGGATCCTGTAGTCGACCTTGACTCCTGATTCGACCAGCAGCTGCTGGTTGTTGGGGACCCTCTGTTCCAGGTAGGTCGTGTAGGCCTTGGCCACGTCCGAGTCGATGTAGAAGTCGCCTTCTCCCTGCACGGTCATGGTGCCGTTGTAGCTCGGCACGTTGTCGCCAGGCTTGTGGTCGGTGTTGAACTGCGGGGCGCCGTACACGATCGTGGCGCTCAGCTTCTCACCCGACTGCGTGGCGGCCTGCAGCTGCTGGGCGATCTCCTGGTGCAGCGACTGTTCGAGCTGTGCGCGACCGGCGTCGAAGTCGGCCTCGGTCATCAGCGGCGCGGACGAGGGATCGGTGCCCTGGCCGGTGGCCTGCGGGTTGTCGACCCTGAAGCAGGAGAACTGGTTGTCCTGGATGGCGTTCCAGCCGCTGATCGTGTCGCTGCCCACGTTGCCGGCCGATCCGGGGTTCACGGCCACGATGTTCACGCCCGCGATTGACGTATGCCAGGGCACCATCGTGTCGCCCGAGGTCTGCGCGAACACGATCCCGTTCGAGTTGAGCAAGCGCTGGCCTTGATACACAAGGATGCCGGGACTCGAGTGTCCGCCCTGGCTGCAGTCGTTGAAGTACGTGACCTGGCCGATGGCAGGCGCCAGCGGCACCGACTTGACGCCGGTGGTCTTGAAGCCCTGCGAGTCGGTGCGCGAGATGACGTCGACCCGGACCTTGATCGGCGCCTTGCCAGGCTCGGCCTGGATCTCGACGTCCCGCTGCGAGAAAGGCGTTGCCTGGGCGATCAGGGTCACCGATGCGCTGGGCACGAAGACGAACATCGCGGTCAGCGCCACGAGCAGCAGCATTAACGTCGCCATGTAGAGCAGGAATCGCCCAGGCTTCAGCTCGGTCGCGCTCTTGGTGATCAGCTTGGTCGGGGCGATCACTCCGATGTGCGGTTCGAGCGTCCCAGACCTGCGCTGCCACCACTTCTTCGGCGCGGGCGCCGGAGGCGCCTCGGCGGCGATGCCTTCGCCCTTCGGCCCGACCGTGCCGAAGACCGCAAATCCAGTCTCGGACGCCATCTTCTGGACCGCCGGGTCGTCGCACACAACGGTGACCTGCTTGCCCATGCGCGAGGCGTAGTTGCGCAGCAGCTGAAAGTTGAAGCGGCTCTGGCCCACGCGGGAGCGCGAGGGCAGGACGAGCATCGTGTCCCGGCCGTGCGCCTGCTTCAGGCGCTCGACGACCTCGGGGATCTCCTCCTCTACCTCGACGTAAATCGGATTGGCTGCCATGGCGTTTACAAGTCTCCTGGAGGGGTTCTGCTCAAGCCTTTATAGCGCTTAGGACCCGGCGCATGACCGAGTTCACTGTGTCCCGCTCCTCGGTCTCGGTGCGCAGAGCGTGGTTCGCAAGGCCCATTGGCGCGATGTCCTGGGGGCTCGAAAGCTGCCCGGTGGAATCCGTCAGGTTCCGAACGTCTGGGGGAACCAGGTGGCGGATTTTAGGGGATCGGGGGAATGGAAGTCCTGCGGCCCAGTTGTTCTTGGCCAGCTCGAGCGTCAGCTCGGGCAGCAGGCTGCCACCGCCGCAGAGATACACGCTCGGGGGCAGGTGGTCCCCGCGGGAAAGCTCTTTGAGGCTCAGTGCGAGGCCCTGGAGCAGGACCTCCGCGTCCGCGCTGAGCAGCTCCGAGACCCGCCGGTGCTGCTCGGCCGAGAGCAACCCCTCCGAGTGTCGAAGCTTGCGCGCCTCGGCCTCTTCGTAGCTCAGGCCGAACGCGAGGGCCAGCCGGCGCGTGAACGCGCGGCCGCCGAGATTGAACATGCGCGTCCCCTCCACCCCGCCGTCACGCACGAGCGCCACGTCGGTCGTGCCGCCGCCGACGTCGACGAAGATGCCTCCGTCCGTCCAGACCTCCTCGGTCGCGCACGCCCGCGCCAGCGCGTACGGCTGCGCGACCGCGGCCGCCAGCTCGAGGTCGAGCTCGCGCACCACCGTCTCGATGGCGTCGATGTGCGTCATGGGCGCGAAGGTGTTGAAGACGGTGACCTCGAGGTTCTTCCCCGTGAAGCCGACCGGGTTGGTCACCGGGTATCCGTCCACGCGCACGTTGGTTATGGCCGAGTGGACGAGGCGCGCCTCGAGCTGCCCGTAGCTGCGCTCGAGCTCCAGCAGGTGCTGCGCCTCGCGCAGGGCACGGCGCTGCACCATCTGCAGCATCGTCGAGATCTCCGACGACCGGACGCGGGAGTTCGAGTTCGAGCGCGGATAGGCGATCGTGGAGGAGAAGCCCTTGATCAGCTCGCCGGCGATCCCGACCACGACCTGGCCCGGCACCGTCTTGGCCATATCCTCGGCCGCCTCGAGCGCGCGGTTGCAGGCCTGGATGACCGACTCGAGGTCGGCGATGGCGCCGCCTGACATGGCGGCTGGAGCCTGCGGCTCGCGGCCGACGCCGAGGATCTCGCCGTCCGGGCCGTCGCGCCGGACGACCAGCACCTTGACCAGGTCGGTGCCGATGTCCAGCACCGTGAAGTGGCGGTAGTACTCGCTGCGCTTGCGCAGGAGCTTGAACTTGCTCAGCTCAGCGCCTCCTCGAGGCGTTTGAACGCCTCGTCTGCGGGCACTTCGAGCTTGCCCCGAACGAGGTGGGCTGGGCCTCCGCCGGTCCCGATCAGCTTCCCGAGGCGCGTGGCATCGAACTTGGGGGCGAGGTCCTTTGACACCTTGATGACAAACTTGTCCCCGGCGACAACGGTTACGATCCCGGACTTCACCACCTCGAGGTAGCGATCGGCATAGGCGGCCAGCTCGTTCAGGTCTGACGCCTCGACGGTCTCGGTCACGTAGTCGACCTGACCGTGCTTCACGTGCAGGCCGTTGCCGCCCTTGACGCGCACCGACCGCAGCTCTTCGCGCAGCCTCTGGCGCTCGCGCTCGGCGGCCTTGAGCTCGGCGCGCAGCGTGGCCACACGCTCGGGCAGCTGCTCGGGCACGGCATTGAACGATCGTGCCAGGTCCTGCAGCAGCTCGCGGTCGTGGCGGACGAGCTCGTCGGCGGGCTCGCCCACGACGAGGTCGATGCGGCGAAGGCCTGAGCCGATGCTCGACTCCGAGACGATAACCGCGGTGCCCACGTCGGCGCTGTTCTTGACGTGCGTGCCGCCGCAGAGCTCGCATGTCCAGTCGCCGAAGCAGACGACGCGGACCACATCGCCGTACTTCTCTTCGAAGAGATGCATGGCGCCCTGCGACACCGCTTCCTTGTAGGGCTTGTGCGACTCGTGAAAAGGCAAAGCCTCACGCACCTTCTCCATGACGCGCTTGTTGACACGCGCGATCTCGTCTTTGGTCATAGCGCGATTTAGAGGGATGTCGAACGTCGTGTGGTCCGGGCCCACCCACGAGCCCTTCTGCACGACGCTGTCGCCGAGCGTTTCGCGCAGCGCCTTGTGCAGCAGGTGCGTGGCAGAGTGATGCCGCGCGATGGCACGCCGGCGGTGCGCGTCGACCGACGCGGTGGCTTTCTCGCCGACCTTGACGTCGCCGGTGGTCACCGTGCCGATGTGCGCGATCGCTCCGTCCGACGGCTTCTGTGTGTCCTCGACGCGCACGCGGCCGCTTGGTGTCGTGATGACGCCGGTGTCGCCGACCTGCCCGCCGGCCTCGGCGTAGAAAGGCGTGCGCGCGACGAAGACCTCGACCACGTCGCCCTCTGTCGCCGATTCGACAGCGCGACCCTCGCTGCGGAGGGCCAGGACTTCGCTCTGAGTCGTCAGCTCTTCATAGCCCGTGAACTCTGAGCGCGGAAGGTCCTTGACCGCGACCCAGTGCTGCGAGATGGCGCCGCGCGAGCGCTCGCGCTGCGCCGCCATGGCGGCTCGAAATCCTTCCTCGTCGACCTCGATCCCTCTCTCGTCAGCCAGCTCGCGAGTCAGCTCGAGCGGAAAGCCGAAGGTGTCGTGGAGCTTGAAGGCGTCCTCGCCCGGGATCGCCTGCTTTTGGCGAGCGGCGACCTTCTCGAACTGCTCCATCCCCTGTTCGATGGTGCGATTGAATCGAACAAGCTCGTCACCGAGGATGCCCTGGATCTTTGCCATCTGCTGTTGCAGCTCCGGGTATGGCTCGCGCATCTCAGCTCCGACGATCACCGCGAGCTCGATCAGCGGACGCTTCACCTCCGCACGTCGGGCGTGAATCGCGGCCCTGCGAATTAGCCGCCGGAGCACATAGCCGCGGCCCTCATTCGATGGAAAGACGCCGTCGCCGATTACGAAAACGGCTGCACGGATGTGGTCAGCGATTATCCGTTCGGATAGGGTGGTCGGCTTGGCACCGTTGTTCCGCACAAAGCTGATCAGTGGTTCGAAGAGGTCGGTTTCGAAGATGTTCGATTTGCCTTGCAGGATGTACGAGATGCGCTCGAGGCCCATGCCGGTGTCGATGGCAGGGTGCGCGAGCGGCACGAGCGTCCCGTCTTCTTGCTGATCGAACTGTGGGAAGACGAGGTTCCAGAACTCCGTGAAACGCTCGCAGTGGTCGGGCACGCAGCCGGGCAGCCCGCACCCGACGTCGCTGCCCCGGTCCCACCAAATCTCTGAATCAGGGCCGCATGGCCCGCGGCCCAATCCCCACCAGTTGTCGGCGAGCCGCGTGATGTGCTCGGGCTTGACACTGGTGCGCTTCGTCCAGATCTCATACGCCTCGTCGTCGGTCGGGTGAATCGTCACGCGCAGCCGCTCGACGGGCATCTGGAATCCCTCGGTCACGAGCTCCCACGCCAGCGGAATCGCCGTCTCTTTGAAATAAGCGCCGGTCGGGGTGAAGTTGCCGAGCATCTCGAAGAACGTGAGGTGGCGGTCGGTCTTCCCCACCTCGTCGATGTCGCCCGTGCGCAGGCACTTCTGGCAGGTCGCGAGCCTGGGCGCGGGCGGATCGCTCAAGCCCAGGTAGTAGGGCTGGAGAGGTTGCATTCCGGCCGAGATGAAGAGCGTGCTCGGGTCCCCCCTCGGCACCAGCGGTGCGCTGTCGAGGACCTTGTGCTCCCGGCTCCTGAAATGCTCTAGAAAACGTGTGCGGATCTCGTTCCCGGTCATCACGGGGCTGAATTAGTGTAGGGCCAGGGCGATCGGAGAGCCGAGAGCCGGCACTCGCACGCTTGCCCGGCCATGGAGAGGTCCGGGCGCCGGCACTCGACCGCTACGGCGCCAGGCGTTCCATCCGCCACCCGCCGACGCGTCGCGCGTATCGGATCCTGTCGTGCAGGCGGTCCTCGCGGTTCTCCCAGAACTCCATCCATCGAGGGCGCAGCGCGTAGCCGCCCCAGTCGCGCGGCAATGGCACCTCCCCCGCATAGCGCGCCGCCAGGTCGAGCACCGCGCGCTCCAGAACCTCGCGCGAACGCACGACCCGGCTTTGTCTCGACGCCAGCGCCGACAGCTGTGCCCCGCGCGGCCGGCTGTGAAAGTACGCGGCGGATGCGCCACGCGACAACCTGCGCACCGTCCCGGAAACACGCACCTGGTGCCGCGTCGCCGACCAGTAGAAGACCATGGCGGCCTTGCGGTTGGCGGCAAGGTCGCGGCCCTTGCGGCTCTCGTAGTTCGAATAGAAAAGGAAGGCGCCCTCCTCCAACCCCTTGAACAGGACCATGCGGGCGGACGGCGAGCCGCCCGCGTCCGCGGTGGCCAGCGTCACCGCCTCCGGCTGCGGCGCGCCGGCGGCCACCGCCTCGCCAAACCACGCGTCGAACAGCACGAGAGGGTCGGCGGGCAGCTCGGATTCGAGCAGCGGCACCGTGCCTAGCTCGCCGATTCCTGCGGCACGTACTTGCGCAGCTGCTCGAGCGCTGCGCGCTGCAGGCGTGAGACGTGCATCTGGCTGATCCCCAGCCGGCGTGCGATCTCCGACTGCGACAGCTGCTCGTAGAACCGCATGGCCATGATCGCCCGCTCGCGCGGGGTCAGGTGCTCCATCGCGCGGTTGAGGATGTCGCGCATCTCCACCCGGTCCAGCTCGGGGTCCTCTCCGCCGATCTGCTCCGCCAGCTCGCGGCCGGCCTCGCCGTCGGCGGCGCCCAGGGTCTGGTCGAGCGACAGCGGTGTCTGGGCCGGGCCCATTTCAATCGCCTCCGTCACGTCTTCGGGGGCGACTCCCAAACGTTCGGCGAGCTCTGCCACCGTCGGCTCGCGCCCCAGCTCGTTCTTCATCTGCTCGTTGACGCGCACCGCCGACTGGTGCAGCTCCTGCAGGCGCCGCGGGAATCGAATCGCGGTGCCCTTGTCGCGGAAGTGACGCTTGATCTCCCCCGCCACCGTGAGCGTCGCGAAGGTCGTGAACTCGTAGCCGAGGTCCGGGTCGAAACGCTCGATGGCCTTGATCAGGCCGAGATAACCGACCTGCACGATGTCGTCGAGCGGCTCGCCGCGGTTCTGAAACTTGCGAGCGAGGAAATACACGAAGTCGTGGTAGGCGGCCACGAGCTGCTCACGAATGCGTTCGCGTTCCGCCGGGTCCTTGCTGTCCCGGTACCGGCGATGGAGCGCGCGCAGCTCCTCGCGGCTGGGCCGCTGGGTCGAGCTCACCTCAGCTTCAGTTTGAAGCGGTCCGAAGAATAGCCGCCGCTAACCGGCCAGGTACTTGACCATCCGGAAGCGAACCTGTCCGGTCCTGGGTTCGACCTGGGGCCGGAAGTCGTCGACGAAGCAGCGGATCATCTCGTAGGCGAGCCGCTGCAGCTCGGCGTTGGCCTCGGCGTCTTTCGGCGCCGACAGCGCGTGGTGCTCGGCCGTGAGCAGGTCGACGTCGACCACCAGGGCGCGGTTGGTCGCGAAGTAGGTCAGCTTGAGCTGCGAGGTGCCCGCGTCGTCCCCCGAAGCCGCGATCGCGCTGTCGCAGGCCTGTGTCAGCGCGATCGTCAGCTCGTCGAGGTCCATCAGGCTCAGCCCAAGCTGGCTTCCCAATGTCGTGGCCACGCGCTTCGCCACCGGTATGAATGCCGGCGCAGCCGGGATCTTCAGCTCGGCGAGGTCGCGCTTGGCCAATTAGCTATTCCTTCTCCGATCCGCCGTTGGTGGCCTGCTGAATCTTTCGGGTCGCCGCGGCCTCGAGCTCCTCGCGCCGCCGCTTCGCCGCCGCCACCCCGTCCTGGATCGCCTTGCCGACCGGGTGATCCGGGTCGGTGACCATGGTGCGAGCGCGCTGAGCCGCGTCCTTGGCCCGCTGCACCGGCTCGCTCGAGCTGAGCTCGATGGTCTTGCTCCGAAGGTTGTCGACCTGGCCGCGTCCGGGGCCTGACGCGATGTAGGCTCCCGCGATCAGTCCGATCAGACCGCCGAGAAGAAACCAGCCGAATCCGCCACCGCCGCCGTTGCTCTCCTCCGCCATGGGTTTCTAACCTCCCAGGAATGAGCGGACCAGGCTCTGGCTGGCGACCTTGGCCCCGTGAGCCGCTGCGCTCACCGTGCGGCCGATCGCCTGCGCGCCTTTGCCCGCGGTCCGCAGACCGACGTTGACTCCGGCCGTGATGTCGTTGACGTTGCCGATCGTTTGGCGCACCTCAGGCAGAGTTTCCTTCATCTCGTCGCTTGTCGTGTCCAACAGCTCTTGCACCGCGCCCAATGTCCCACGGAGCCTCAGCAGAACCGCGACCAGGGCGAGCGCCACGATCAGGGCGCTGACCCCAAACGCGATCCACATGAACTCCACCTGCGTCAATACCCCCTAACGAGATCCGGCAAACCAATCGAAATCATATGCGGGCATCCTAGGAAGTTCGCGACTGCGTCTCAGGAGGCTCCTTGGGCTCGCTCCGACGGCGCGGAACGAACCGGGCAAGGGGCTGTAGAAACAGGGCGAACCCGGCGGCCGGCAGCAGGTTGGCCTGGCCGACGCGAATCGACGGCAGGCCGACGTAGTCCCACAGCTGGCCGAGCGCGAACCCGGCCGCGGTCGTGACCAGGATCGGCACGTAGGCCCGCCGCCTGTAGGGCAGGGCGGCGTAGAACGCCGCGGAGAGGATCAGGACGAAGAGCACCGCCAGGACCACCCCTGGCGGGACCAGCTTCAGCGGGTTCAAGGTGCTCCCTCCGGACCACGGGGGTGGGTTGTCCTGAGCGAGCTCAGGTGGGTCCCCTGCCTTGGCTCTCCAAGTCCCGTTGACCGGGCATTTGGTCGGCTGTCCGGACTCCGAGGTCCCTAACGATCGTCTGTTGGGCAACGCGCACATCGCCCGCAGCCCTTCGGGAGCGAGCCAATGTTACGAGGCCGGCTTCTTCGGAGGGACCACCTGGATGTGCAGCTCTTCCAGCTGCGCCGGGTCGACCGGGCTCGGGGCTCCGAGCATCAAGTCCTGATGGCTCTGGGTCTTCGGGAAGGCGATCACGTCGCGGATGTTCTCGGTGCCCACCAGCATCATCACGATGCGGTCGATGCCCGGCGCGATGCCTCCGTGCGGCGGCACTCCGTATTCGAATGCGTCGAGCAGGTGACCGAATCGTTCGCGGATGGATTCGGTGGTGTGGCCGAGGATCTCGAAGACGCGTTCCTGAAGCGCGCGGTCGTGGATCCGGATGCTGCCGCCACCCAGCTCGTAGCCGTTGCACACGATGTCGTAGGCGTGAGCGCGCACGTCGTACGGCCGCTCGTCGATGAACGCGAGGTCTTCCTCCATCGGCTTCGTGAACGGATGATGGCCGTACGTGAGGCGGCCCTCGTCGTCCTCCTCGAACAGGTACATCGGATGCACCCACAGGAACCGCCACTCGCCCTCGCGCACCAGCTTCCGGCTCCGCGCGACCTGCTGCCGCACGAGACCCATCACGGTCTCCGCGCGGCGGCGGCGATCGGCCACGATGAGCACGAGGTCCGAATCCGCGGCACCGGTCGCAAGCCGCACTCCCGCCACCTCGGACTCGGAGAGGAACTTGTCGAACGGTCCGGGCAACCACGTCAGGCCCTTCGCGCCCGTGCCCTTGGCAAGCGTCGCCAGCTCGTCCAGCTCGCGCCGGTGCATGTCCTTCCCGCCTGGGACCGCCAGCCCGCGCACCACGCCCCCGGCCGCGAGCACGGACTTGAACGCCTCCACCTGCGTGTTGGCGAGCACCTCACCGAGGTCTGCGATCTCGAGCTCGTAGCGCAGGTCGGGCTTGTCGGACCCGTAGCGCAGCAGCGCGTCCTTCATGTCGAGCCGCGGAAACGGCACGACGAGGTCGACGTCGAGAACCTCTTTCCAGATCCGCGCCCACAGGCCTTCGATGAGGGTGAAGACGTCCTCCTCGTCGCAGAAAGACATCTCGAGGTCGAGCTGGGTGAACTCGAGCGCGCGGTCCGCGCGCAGGTCCTCGTCGCGCAGGCAGCGGGCGATCTGGTAGTACCGGCCGAGGCCGCTCACCATCAGCAGCTGCTTCAGCTGCTGCGGCGATTGCGGAAGCGCGAAGAAATCGCCGAGGTGCAGGCGCGACGGAACGATGAAGTCCCGCGCTCCCTCAGGCGTGCCCTTGACGAGCAGCGGAGTTTCGACCTCGATGAACTCGTGCTCGTCCATATAGGAATGGATGATCTTGTTGACGCGGTGGCGCAGCTCGAGGATGCGCTGCATGCGCGGGCGGCGCAGGTCGAGATAGCGGTACCTGAGCCGGAGCGATTCATCGGACGCGACGTCGTCCTCGATCTGGAAGGGCGGCGTCTTCGCGGTCGAGATGACCTCGAGCTCGGCGGCCGTGACCTCGACCTCGCCCGTCTCGAGGCGCGGGTTTTCTGAACCCGTCGGCCTGAGCCCGACGGCGCCTTTGACGCGCACCACGTACTCGGCTCGGACGTCGGAGGCGGCGGCGTGCGCTTCCGGCGCGGTCGCCGGGTTGAAGACGACCTGCACCTTTCCCCACCGGTCGCGCAGGTCGATGAAGATCAGGCCGCCCATGTCGCGCCGCCGAGCGATCCAGCCGTACAGCTCGACCTCAGAGCCCGCATCGGACGCGCGCAGCGACCCGCAGTGTGGGGCTGTGTAACCGCTCAAGCCAGACGTTCCGGAAGCTTGGGCCAGGGCACCTCGACCTGCTCGCCGCTCGCCATGTCGCGAAGCTGCACAACGCGGCGCTTCGCGTCCTCTGAGCTGAGCAGCACCGCCCACCGAAAGCCGAGCTTGTCCGCGCTGCGCATCTTCGCGCGCAGGCTGCGCGGCTCGTAGTCGACCGCCACGGCCCGCACGGTGCGCGCAATGCGGGCGACCTCAGCTGCTTCCGCGGCCAGGTCGCCGTCCGGCAGCACGATCACCTCCGCCGACGGCTCGGGGATGACCTCCTCTCCCTCCGACGCCATCAGCTCCGTCACCCGGTCGAGCCCGCCCGCGAACCCGACACCTGGGGTCGCGTCCCAGCCAAGAGCCGCGGCGAGGCCGTCGTAGCGGCCGCCCGCCACCACCGTGTCCTGCTGCCCCGCGGAGGTCGTGGGATAGAACTCGAAGACGGTCCGCGTGTAGTAGTCCAGCCCGCGCACCAGGTATGGGTTGTGCCGGTACTTGATCCCGGCCTCGTCGAGAAGGCGGCGCACCATGTCCCAGGCGGCCTGGCACTCGTCGCACAGGTGGTCTGTGATGCGAGGGGCTCCGGCCTTGTAGGGCTGGTCCTGGGGGACCTTGCAGTCGAGCAGCCGCAGCGGGTTGACCTCCAGGCGCCGCTGGCAGTCGGGGTGCAGCTTGTCCTTGAGCGGCCGGTAGTAGGCGCGCAGCAAATCCAGGTAAGCGGGCCTGCACTTGTGGTCGCCGATGCTGTTCAGGTCCAGGGTCAGGTCCGAGAGGCCGACCTCGAACAGCCACGCGCGAGCCAGCTCGATGACCTCGGCGTCCAGTGCCGGGCTCGCTGCGCCGATCGCCTCGACGTTGAACTGGAAGAACTGCCGGTAGCGCCCCTTCTGCGGCCGGTCGTAGCGGAACATCGGGCCGATCAAGTACAGGCGCGCAGGCTGCGGTCCCCTGTTGAGGCCGCCCTCGAAGTAGGCGCGCACGACGCCGGCCGTCGCCTCAGGCCGCAGCGCGAGCAGGCGCCCGCCGCGGTCCTCGAACCGGTACAGCTCCTTCGCCACCGCGTCCGTGTCCTCGCCCACGCGCTCGACCAGCTCGGCGTGTTCGATCAGAGGCGTCTTGATCTCCTGGTACCCGAAACGGTGAGCGACCTGGTGCGCGGCCCGCTCGGCAACTCGCCACAGTCCCCGCTCGGCCGGGAGGATGTCGCGGACCCCGCGGACAGCCTTGATCGGTTCGGTTCGAGGCATAGAGCATGAAGATTAGTTGAAGCTCCGTTTACTATCGGACCCGCATGACGACGAGCCTCATCCAGCTCATATCGCTGATCCTCGCGGCGCTCGCCCTTTTGATGGGCGGGTACCTGCTCATCATCGGCAAGCGTCCGTGGCGAGGCGAGGAGAGCAACCGGGTCGCGCCGCGCGTGCGGCTGCTCGGCCTGAGCTACATGCTGGTGTTCGGCTCGGCGATGATCCAGATCATCACCCAGCCGCAGGGACAAGAGGCGGAGGCGCTGGGGGGCCTCATGGTGCTGGGTGGCCTCATCGTGATCGTCGTCGTCTTCCTCGAAGCCCGCGCGTCGCGCCTGTCCGGAGTGCGCTAGCCGAGCGCCCGATTCCGTCTGTTTGGCGCCAGCGGTGCGCTAGAACATCCTGAATTACGCCCGTTTGGCGCCAACCGGGCGTCTGACTAGCCGAGCGTCTTCGGCGCGGCGCGCCATCCCGCCGCCGCGCGCAGCGACTCCGCCAGCTCGTCGAGGTGCACGGGCTTGCTCATGTAGTCGTCGAACCCTGCCTTTCGACACCGTTCTTCGTCGCCCGGGCCGGCCATCGCGGTCAGCGCGATGAGGCGCGGCCGGGTGCTGGGGCTCCAGCGCCGGCAGATCTCGGCCGCCGCCGTCAGCCCGTCCATCTCCGGCATCAGCACGTCCATCAGGAGCGCGTCGTACGGCTGCTGCTCGACGGCGCTCACCGCCTCGCGTCCGTTCGAAACCACGTCCACCTGGTGGCCGAGCTTGGTGATCTGTCGCCGCAGCATGTTCTGGTTCAGTGAGTTGTCGTCCGCGACCAGGACCTTGAGCGTCACCGCCGGGGACTCGACCTCCGGGGCGACATGAGCGACGGTGGCCCGGCGCCGGCCGACCTGCGCCATGACGTCGTGGAGCTTCTGCGGCGCAACGGGCTTCGACAGCGTCGCCTGCACGAGTCCGCTGTCCGCGGCCGTGACCTCGTCCTCGCCAAGCGCGCCGGCGGCGATGAGCACGATCGGCAGCTCAGCGGGACCGCGGCTCGATCGAATCGTCGACGCCACGGCAAGGCCGTCGATCGCCGGCGGATGATGCTCCACCAGCGCCACGTCGAACGCCCGCCCGGAGGCGATGGCCGTGGCTGTTTCGCCGGGCTCCAGGAGTGTCGACGGCGCGCCCCAGAGTTCCGCGTGCATGCCGAGCACCCGGCGCTCGGTCGGGTCGGACATCACGATCAGCACCTGCATGCCCGCGAGAGTCAGCCCGGGGCCGGCGCCATCCGCAGCCGCCTCGGCCAGGAACGTGAACTCGAACTCGTTCATGGTCGCGCCGTTCTCGCCGGCGTGCCGGAAGGTGATCTGACCGTCCATCATCTCGATGATCCGGTAGCTCGCATACAGGCTGAGCACCGCAAGCCGCTCCCCCGGAGCAAGACCCGGTGACGTGGGCGCCTCGCTCAAGCCTGCCTCCAATACACGCGGCGGGAGCGCACCTCCCGTGCTGCGAATCCGAAAGCGAATCGTGATGGGTCCTTGACCGGGCTGCAGCCCGAGGTCGACCTGGATGACGCCGCCCTCGGTGCGCTCCGCCACCAGTCGCAGCAGCGAGTGCAGCACCAGCTCGACACGGCGCGAGTCGCCGACGATCACCTCAGGCACCTGTTCCGCGACCGCGAACGAGACGGTCGTGGCCCTGCTCATCGCGGTCGCGCTAACGCGAGCAATGCAGGCCTCGGCGCTGGACCGGATCTGAAATGGATGCAGCGCCAGCTCGAACGAGCCGCTCTGGATCGCCTCCGAGTCCAGGACCTCGTCGACCAGGCCGGCGAGCTCCTCCGATCCGACGAGCACGATCGAGGCCAGCTCGCGTTGGTCGCTCGATGTCGCGGTCGCGGACAGGAGGCCGGCGGCGCCGACGATCGCGTTGAGCTGGTTGCGGAGCTGATGGCCGACGTCGTTCAGCAGCTCCGGGTCGATGGAGATCATCGCCGGCCGAGCCGGCGCGCCGTCCATCTCAGCCACGTTCGTGGCTACACAAAGCTCGTCGACGGAGGTTCGGGAATCGGCACGAACATGGCCTCGGGCAGCTCGATGCCGTCGGTGCGGAAGTGCTGGAGGAAGACCGATCGCGTGCCGGTCGGGGTGTGATAACCGATCGCGCGCCCGTCGGCAGACACGCTCACCTGCCTGAACGCGAAGAGCTCCTGAAGGAGGATCTCGCCGTCCTTCATGCCCACGACCTCGGCGATGGACACGACCTTCCGCGCGCCGCCGCGGAGGCGCTCGGTCTGGACCACGACGTTGACCGCCGACGCGATCTGCGTGCGGATGGCGCGCGAGGGCAGCTCGGTACCGGCCAGCAGGACCAGGGTCTCGAGGCGGTTGACCGCGTCACGGGGGTTGTTCGCGTGCAGAGTGCTCATCGAGCCGTCGTGGCCGGTGTTCATCGCCTGCAGCATGTCCAGCGCCTCGGGGCCGCGGCACTCGCCGACGACGATCCGGTCCGGCCGCATTCGCAAACAATTCCGCACCAGGTCGCGGATCGAGATGGCGCCGCGACCCTCGACGTTCTGCGGTTTTGACTCGAGGCTGATCACGTGCACCTGGCGCAGTCGAAGCTCCGCCGCGTCCTCGCACGTGACGATGCGCTCGCTGGCCGGGATGTACCCGGAGAGCACGTTGAGGAACGTCGTCTTGCCTGAGCCGGTGCCGCCCGAGACGATGATGTTCAGCCGGGTCTTCACCGCGGCGTCGAGATACTCCATCATCGCCGCGGTCGCGCCGCCGGAGGCGACGATCTGCTCGGGGCTGAGCACGTCGCGGCCGAACTTTCGAATCGTCAGGCACGGCCCGTAGATCGCGACTGGCGGGATGACCACGTTGACGCGCGAGCCATCCTTCAAGCGCGCGTCGCACATGGGCTCGGATTCGTCGACGCGCCGCCCGATTGACGACACGATGCGGTCGATGACGCGGCGAAGGCTGTCCTCGTCCTCGAACGCGAGGTTCGTCAGCTCGATGCGGCCCTTGCGCTCGACGAAGATCTGCTCGGGCCGGTTGACCATGACCTCGGTGATCTCCGGGTCGCGCAGCAGCGTCTCCAAGGGGCCGAGGCCGACCACCTCGTCGAAGAGCGCCTCGACCAACCGCTCCTTGTCGGCGGCGGTCACCCCGAGGTTGGGCTTGGCCCTGAAGTGCTCCTCGGTCAGCTGCTGCAGCAGCCGGCGGATGCCGGCGCGGTTGTTGATGTCGATCTGCGCGGTGTGGTGCGCCAGCATCTGGGCGTGGATCTCGTTCTTGGCTGTGGCCAGGGTCGGGCTGAGCTGGGTCGCCGGCTCCGGCGGCCCCGGCTGGGGGACCGCGATCACCTGGGTGGCGGCGAGTGGAGTCGTGGGCGGCGTGGCGGCGCCACCGGCGGGCGAGGCAGGTGGGGCGGCCGGGGGCGCGCTCGTGGACGGCGGCACCGGCACCGCCAGGGGCGTTTGCTGGTACCGGCGGTCGAACCGCTCTGAGAGTTTCACTGGGTGCGCCTCGGCAGGCCCGGATGGTACCGCCGAAGCGCGTGCGCCGCTGCCTCCGAAACCGATTGATTTACGTCTGAGCTCAGATTCCGGAGCACCCCGGCAGCGGCTCGATCTCCAATCATGCCCAGCGCGCGGCACGCCGCCGCCCTGAACGCGGGGTCTGCTCCGGTGTCTCGAGCGACCGCGACCAGGCGCGGAAACCTCAGCGCGTCCGCCCTCAGGCCGCACGCCAGGGCCACCACGACGCCCGCCCGCGGGCCGCGCTCCGTGCGCAGCAGCCCGTCGAGGTCGATGTCCGACGCCGCGCGCGCGACGTCGACGGCGAGACGCTCTGGGGGAAAGCGGTCGACCGCCCCCATCAGCGCGTCCACGGCGCGCCGCCCGCCCGTGCGTCCGAGGGCCCGTGCCGCGGCATCCCGCACCGACTCGTCATCATCCGCGAGCAAGTCGGTCAGCCACGGCACGGCCTCGGGCAGCCGCAGCGCGCCGCACAGCTTGGAGGCGGCGGCCCTGGTCGGCGCGTCCGGGCTGGCGAGTGAGTCGAGCAGCTCGGCGTCGAGACCCGCTCTGTGGATGGCCTGGGTGACTCTCCACTGCTGCGCCAGGGTGATGCCCGGGCGGTGCATGACGGACGCGATCGCCGGCGCCACCGTGTCGGCGTTCGCCAGCAGGTCGGCGGCGGCGGCGGTCACGAGCACCGCCTGCCCGGTCAGGGCCGAGAGCAACGCCTGGTTGACCTGTGCCGCCACGATCGGGCGCGGAGTCGCGGCCCCTGGGCCGTCCGTAAATCGCCCTGCGCGCGACCGGGGCAAGCGCCCTGCGCGCGTCCGGCGTCCCACGCTCTGGCTGCGATGCGAGGTGGAGTTCTGGGGGGACGTTGGTACATTATCGGCGTTTTGAACGCCCACGAGGTTCGGGAGAACCAGGGGGCGCGCGAGGAAGGTTCAGCCCAGGTGGAGCCCGGATCACCCCCTGCGGACGAGCAGGCGCCCTCGATTCTGCAGCAGCGCGCCCGCATCCTCGAGATGGCCTCGGTCTTCTCGGAGCTGAGCGACGGAGCCCTCCGCGCCCTCGCGCGGCGGATGCGTTCGGTAGCGCTCGCCGCCGGCGAGACGCTGCGCCTGGGCACGCATGGGGGCGACCTGGTGATCTTTCTCGAGTCCGGCGCCTGCGAGGGCGCAATCCTGGACGGCTCCGGCAAGGTCGTGGTGACGAGGCGCCCAAAGCCGGGCGACATGCTCATCCTTCCCGCACCGCGCACCGGAGATCGTTTTGTGACCAGCATCCACGGCCTCTCCAACGGAACGCTGCTCACGCTCGACCGGGACGGACTGCTCGAGGCGCTCGGACCTGAGGTCGAGCGCGTGGGCATTGGGCTCGACAAGCTGTGGGAGCAGGAGCTGGCGGCAGCCGATGCGGCCCAGGCTCAGGAGGCGTGGCGCGCGGCCGCTCCGATCGCGGCCTTCTTCTCGGCCAAGGGCGGATCGGGGGCCACCACGCTCGCCGTCAACACTGCGGCCGTGCTCGCCGGCAAGTACCCGCGACAGGTGCTGCTGCTCGACATGTCGGAGCCGTTTGGCCACGCCGCGCTGTTCGCCGACCTGATCGCGACCGGCTCCATCGCCAGCGCCTCCAAGGCGCCGCAGGCCGACTTCACGAAGAACCTGCGCGGGGCGATCGTCAACCATCGGTCCGGTCTTGGCGTGCTGCCCGCCACCCTGCGGCCCGAAGAGGTGGACCTCCTCAACGCCGACCTGACCACGAGGGTTCTGGACCTCGTTGCGCCCGGCCAGCGCGTCATCGTCGCCGACCTCGGCACCTCGCTGGCCGAGGCGTCGCTCGTGGTCATCGAACGGGCCCAGTGCCTAGTCATCGTGGTCCCGCCCGAGATCGCGGCGATGACCGACGCGAGGCGGGCACTTTCCGTCTTCAGAGACATCATGGGCGTGCCGGACAGCAGGATCGAGATCATCCTCAACCAGCGCACGCCGCACGCGGCCCTCGACCGCTCGGCCATCGAGTCCGTGCTCGGCCGCGGAGTTTCGGTCACCATCGGCTTCGACGGCACCAAGCCAGAGGAAGCAACTCTGGCCGGCGCCCTGGTGCTCCAGCGCGACTCCTCTTCATTTATCGCCAAGGGCGCGGCCGACATC